>ERZ827512.548-NODE-548-length-47997-cov-32.162467_pt1 | contig 47997 bp, 39 predicted proteins | sample MGYA00519916_ERZ827512 | MGnify/ENA primary metagenome ERZ827512 (study PRJEB31778, sample SAMEA3449335) | human gut metagenome | biome: human gut; feature: human-associated habitat; material: faeces | place: United Kingdom | collected 2010/2012 ... | reverse complement strand
CCTCAAGCTTTTTAGCTCTCGGTTTGTTTGTCTCTCTCGGAGAGAGCTTTTATATCATATCATATACAACTGCTCTTGTCAAGCCTTTTTTTTGCTTTTGGATAACTGCACAGCGTCATAGCATTTCTTGTCGAATTTTAGTGGCTATTTTGCACAATACCCAGGCTCTTTATATACTCTGTCAGCTGTTCTGCTGCTTTTTGATGTGTTCTGACTGTAGGGTGATAGTCTGCACCATACCCATCTTCCTCTGACTGATAATCGAACTTCATGGCATGGATATGCTCATCATTGTTATCTACGGAATAATCCCCGACCGCCTGCTCTATCTGCCCGAATAGCTCCGCACCCATTATTCCCATGGTGCATATTATCTCGCTGTCGGGATTTTTCTCCCTTATATGCCCTATAAAATCATAGTACGCCCTGTAAAATTCGTCCTGCAATCCCTCGTTCCTGCCCGTATAGCTATAATCGTTGGTGCCAAGGTTTATGACAATGATATCGCTGCCGACGCCAAAATCCCACGGGGTAAGCGGCTCAATGCCACGCCTCTGCTCAAAATTTGCATCTGCATAGTCATAGATATCCTCTGCCAGCAGATAGTCCTCCTTGACCCCCACCGTATCGGTATAGTCGGAAATAAGACCCATGCCGCTGATGCTCACCATGCTCCAGTCAGCGTCAAGCGCCTGTGCCGTGTAGAAGCCGTATGTGGCAGCGCCGTTCTGATAGTCCGTGTCAAAACGCTCGGAAGGTCCCTCTGCCTCATTGCCGTAGCCGCAGGTTATGGAATCCCCGATAAATTCGATGGAAATATCCCTGTCCGCCGCCCTCGCCAGCTTTTTTGCATTGGAGGTAATGCTTTTTATGCCCGTGCAGCTCATCTGGTTCTCGCTGAGCTTGATGATAGTTACCTCCGCATTTTCCAGCTCGCCCTCATAAAGCACATAGCTCTGCTCGCCGTCCTCCAGCCTGATGCGGTTCATAAGTTCGCCATTTATCATCACCCCAAGCCACCCCTGCTGACGATTGGTATAAGCCCCGCCGTTGGAGACCAGCTCCGCCGTGATCTTATCCCCCGTCATGACAAAGCTCACCGCCGAGCAGGTATAACTCAGCCAGCATATGTCATTGTAGCTGATATACCTGCCGTCAAAGCGCACCTTGTCCTCTGTGGGTATAAAAGTACATTCGCTGTTTTCATCGGCATAGAAAAAGGGCAGCCCATCAGCCCCATGCTCCGCAGCCATAGGATCAATGTCATGGACTGCGTTTACCTTCTCCGTTTCGGAAGCAGATGTGTCGGAGGCGGTCATCTCCGTCATCTGCGGCAGCTCATTTTTTCCGCAGCCTGCGGCGAAAAATGCCGTATAAACTGCCAGAGCAGCCATAGCTATATTGTATTTTCTGTTCATATGACTGCTCCTTTTCGCAGCTTTTATTTTTTCATGTGCAGGTCACGCTGAATGACCGCCAGCTCGTCGCAGCGCTCATTCTCAGGGTGCCCCCCATGACCCTTTACCCATCTAAGCTCCACCTGATGAGTGTCCAGCAGATCAAGGCACTTTTCCCACAGGTCGGCATTGAGTGCGGGCTTTTTGTCCGCCTTTACCCAGCCACGCTTTTTCCAGCCTGCCGCCCAACCCTTTGATATGCTGTCGCAGACATATTTGCTGTCGGTGGTGAGGATAACGTGACAGGGCTGCTTGAGGGCGGAAAGCGCCATAATAACGGCTGTCAGCTCCATGCGGTTGTTGGTTGTGGCACATTCGCCCCCCGAAAGCTCCTTGTAATGCTCACCCATTCGCAGGATAGCTCCCCAGCCGCCGGGGCCCGGATTTCCCGAACAGGCTCCATCGGTGAATATTTCTACTGTGTGCATAAGCTCTCCTTTTTACTCGGCATAAAGCTCGGAATCTATGTTTGCTACGCTGATGATTGTTCCTCTGCCCACAGTCACCCAGTCATGAGCATCGTATTCGTCAAAGGCTGATTTGTATTCCTCTTCCGTTACATATTCATCATTTACTTTATACTTCAGTGAAAAATGATAAGGTTCATCGTCGGTGGGGTCAGGGAACTCTTCCGATACGATGCTTTTTTTCAGCACAAGCTTATCACCTTCGAGCTTATAAAAATAATCAGATGTCATACCCATTCCCATATATCCGCTTATGAGATATCCGTCAGCACTTACAGCTGCTTCGCCGTATGAACCGAATGTGGTGTTGCCTCCTGACAGGTTCACAAGAGTGCCGTTTTTGAATGTGTATGCAAAAACGCCTGCTGCGTGATAGTTGTCTATAGACATAAACAGCTCGGGTATGCCGTCATTATCCATATCAAAGAGATCGAATGAGGGAGATGTTGCGTTTTCGTCATACATCACTTCAATGAGCTTTGCTTTGTAGGCATCTCTGTAATCGGCGGTATTTTCCGTTTCCTGCTCCTCCGATGATGCTTCGGTTATATCCTCAGTAACAGCTTCTGTTTCCGCAAGGGTCTCCTCAGAGACTTCGGCAGTGGTTTCGGAAGCAGTCTCGGAAGCTGTTTCGCTTTCCGCAGATATCTCGGTGATCGTCTCACTTTCGGTAACGGACATATCGGGTGCTGTATTGTCATTATTTCCGCAGGCGGTGAGCATAAGTGCAAGCCCCAGTACCGCCGCAATTTGTTTATTCATCATAAAGTTCCTCCGTACTTCTGCAAATCTCGTCATACACCTCATAAACGTGAGGGTGGGTCTTTTTTATCCTTACGGGGCGCATATCCATATCAACAAAGCAGTGAGTTGTTTTTCCCACAGCGTGGAGCACGCCATCGGGGTCATAGACCTCATAGGTCACGGAAAATCTTGCCCCGCCGAAATCGGGAATATACGCCTTGACGATAAAAACATCGCCGAATTTAAAGGGCAGCTTATATGTGCTTTCCGCACTGAGAACAGGGGTCATAAGTCCCTGAGCCTCCACCGTTTCAAAGGGCAGTCCTGCCTGCTCGATAAGGTCAACTCTCGCCTCCTCGAACCAGCGGATATAGTTGGAATGGTGCACTATGCCCATCTTATCAGTCTCATAATAGTAAACACGTCTTGAATATGGTCTGAGCTTCATATTTTACCTCCGCATCAGTCAAACAGCGTCCTGAAATCCTCGTTTTCCGCCGCCTCAAAGCACATTTCTACCTGCTCTCTTGTATTTTTGGCACCACACAGCTCGGGAAGCTCATCTAACGAGAAAAATCCGCATTCCACAGTCTCACTGTTGGGAGCAAACTCGCCGCCCTCAAGCCTGCAAAGCACAAATACCTTGCATATTTTCCAGGCATATTCGGGCTTGTTGTGCCTGTCCCTGTCCTGGACTGCAATTATCCGCAGAGGGGTCACGTCCATGCCCGACTCCTCCTTTGTTTCCTTTACGGCATTTTCACCTACCGAGAGCCATGGGTCGCACCAGCCGCCTGGGAGAGACCACTCGCCGTTATTTTCCTTCACAAGGAGAATTTTCCCCTCCCTGAAAACGGCAGAACGGGTGTCTATCTTAGGTGTCTGATACCCCTTATCCGTGCAGAAAAGATCTTTCACCTTTTCTATAGGCTCGCCGCTTATCATGCTCATAAGCTCAGCGGAAAGCTCCCGCAGGCGGGTATAGCGCTCCATGTCATATACGTCCTTGACATAGGCAAGTCCATTCTGAGCTATGCTCTGAATCTCTTCGGCAATGTCAAGGAGCCTGTTTTCGCTTCTCAAATGCAGTCCTCCTAAAAATACAGGGAGCGAAAAAGTTCCGCTCCCTGAGAGTCACAAAATCAAGTTATGAAATATGGTTATCTTGCCTTGGAAGCATTCTCCTCAACGATCTTGGAAATAACATCATTCAGAGGTGAAGCACCCATGTCGCCGTCCTTTCTGGAACGGAGAGAAACAGTGTTGTCCTCAACCTCCTTGTCGCCTACGATAAAGAAGTAAGGTATCTTTTCAAGCTGTGCCTGACGGATCTTGTAGCCTATCTTCTCGTTTCTGTTATCAACAGTTACACGGATACCCATGTTTGTGAGCTTGTCCGCAATGCTCTCGCCATATTCCTTAGCACGGTCGGTAACAGGAAGGATACGTACCTGCTCGGGAGAAAGCCAGAGAGGAAGTGCGCCTGCATACTTTTCAAGCAGATATGCAAGTGTTCTCTCATAGCAGCCAAGGCTTGTACGGTGAATGATGTAGGGATTTTTCTTAGTGCCGTCCACATCAACATATTCCATGCCGAAGCGCTGTGCAAGGAGCATATCTATCTGGATCGTTACCAGAGTATCTTCCTTGCCGAATACGTTCTTGTACTGGATATCGAGCTTAGGACCATAGAATGCAGCCTCGTCGATACCGATGGTATATTCAATGCCAAGGTCCTCAAGGATAGTCTTCATGGCAGCCTGAGCGTGTTCCCACTGCTCGGGAGTACCCTCGTACTTGTTCTTGGGGTTAGCGGGATCCCACTGGGAGAATCTGAATGTGCAGTCCTCAAGAAGTCCTACAGTGCCAAGGAAGTACTTTGCAAGCTCCAGGCAGCCTCTGAACTCGTCCTCCAGCTGCTCGGGACGAACAATGTAGTGACCCTCGGAAATGGTGAACTGTCTTACTCTGATAAGGCCGTGCATCTCACCGCTGTCCTCGTTTCTGAACAGTGTGGAGGTCTCGGTCAGTCTCATGGGCAGGTCACGGTAGGAACGCTGACGGTTCAGAAATACCTGATACTGGAAGGGGCAGGTCATGGGACGGAGTGCGAAGCATTCCTTTTCCTCATCGTTGGGGTCGCCCAGAACGAACATACCGTCAAGGTAGTGATCCCAGTGGCCGGAAATTTTGTAAAGCTCTCTCTTAGCCATGTAAGGAGTCTTGGTGAGCTGGCAGCCCTTGGAAGCCTCAACGTCCTCTACCCATCTCTGCATCAGCTGGATAACCTTTGCGCCCTTGGGGAGGAGTATAGGCAGACCCTGACCGATATAATCAACAGTTGTGAAATATTCAAGCTCACGGCCGATCTTGTTGTGGTCACGGTTCTTAGCCTCTTCTACCTGCTTGAGATAAGCCTCAAGCTCGGAAGCCTTGGGGAATGCAGTACCGTAAATTCTGCAAAGCTGCTTGCCCTTGGAGTCGCCTCTCCAGTAAGCGCCTGTGCAGTTGGTGAGCTTGAATGCCTTTACGGGTGCAACGGACATAAGGTGGGGGCCTGCGCACAGGTCAATGAACTCGCCCTGCTTGTAGAAGCTTATCTTTTCACCCTTGTCGCTGTGCTCCTTGCAAAGCTCCACCTTGTAAGGCTCGCCCATTTCGGTAAGCTTTGCAACAGCCTCGTCGGGAGTAAGCTCAAAGCGTGAAAGCTCCAGACCCTCCTTGACGATCTTCTTCATCTCAGCCTCGAACTTAGCCAGGTCATCGGAGGTAAAGGGGTGGTCTGTGTCAAAATCATAGTAAAATCCGTTTTCGATAGAGGGGCCGATAGAAAGCTTTACCTCAGGGTAAACTCTCTTTACAGCCTGAGCAAGAATGTGGGAAGCAGTGTGCCAGAAGGTCTTCTTGCCGTCCTCGGAATCAAAGGTGCATACCTCAAAGGTGCAGTCCTTTTCAACGGGAGTGCGCAGGTCGCATACAACGCCGTCCAGCTTTACGCAGCAGGCAGCCTTGTACAGTCCCATGCCGATGCCCTTGATTATTTCAGCAGCGGAAACTCCGCTCTCGGCTTCTCTTACGGAGCCGTCTTTTAAAGTAAGCTTTACCATAATAAATATCTCCTTATATATATTTTTTTGCATGATTTACAGAAATTCAACGGCATTTGCCGCAGGTGCGGTATGCCGCTCCTTTGAAAAATTTTTACTTGTCATCGGAGCAAACACCCCCTTTTATTTTCACTTTCTGTGATCTTTTGTATATAAAACCCAGAGCCTTTGATATCAAAAGCTCAAAGAGCTTTGCCAATATGATTATTACCAGCGTCCAAGCAAAAAGGTCGGCAGTTTCAAGATAAATTTTCGCCCGATAAAGCATATCGCCCATGGTAAGATCAGGCTGACCTATCACCTCTGCCGCAGTGCCGCTTTTGAACGCCAGCGCCGCTCCCGTTCTGCATGCCGCAGTTAGGAATGGCATAACAGCGGGAAAATACAGGTATCGGAGCTTTTTTGCACCGTCCAGCCTGAATACTTCCGCCGCTTCTTTAAGCTCCCTGTCTGTGCTTTCCGCTCCCTCCAGCACCGCCTCGTATATCACGGGAAGCACCATGAGGAAAGATATCAGAACCGAAAGCTCTCTGCTTTTCATAAAAAACAGTGCAAATATGATGAACGATGCCACAGGCACCGCCTTAACCGCCGTCATAAGGGGCGATATCAGGGTGCGCACGAGCTTGTATCCTGCGGAAAGCGCCGCAAGCACCGTTCCCATGATAAGCGCCAGCATAAATCCGCCGCCTATCCTGAGGAATGAGTTTAGCACCGTCCGCCGGAAATCCGCCTGCGGGATAAGCTCAAAAAGCCTTTTCACCGCCGCAACGGGAGTTACCAGTATAATGCTTTTGTTGAGTGCCATTGCCCCCGCCTGCCACAAAGCAAGCCAGAACAATATGCTCAACATCTTTTGAAAAAAGTCCTTTTTGTCAGACTTATTCATTTATCATTTCCATATAAAAAGCGCCGTCATCAGGGAGCGTGCCGCCAACAGCCTTGGGGTCTGCCTCGAAAAGCACATTCCAGTAGCCGCTTACAGCGCTTCTCATATCCTCGCCCCTCAGCAGGGTGATGTTGCAGTATGGAAGAGCCTTTTTGGCAACAGGCGCTTTTACAATATCATAGCCGCCGATAAGCTCTGCGGCTTCATCGGTATTTTCATTCACGAAATCCACCGAAGCCTGATATTCGCCAAGGAAATCATCAAATGCAGCAGTGTTCTCTTCTATAACGCTTTTCTGCGCCACGGTAACGCCCGTGATAAGAGGAGTATCGCACACCTTTTCCCACTCGTCCGTAAGGCTGAGAGCTATCTTTATGTTCTCGTTCCGGAGCTGTGCCGCAGTAACATAAGGCTGTGGGAGAACTGCTATCGCATTTTCGCTTTCAGCCATAACGGCAGCACATTCGCTTGCCTCGGACTTATATTCAATAGTAACGTCCGTCTGCGGCTCAAGACCGTTCTGACGGAGAATGTAGTTGAAAACATACTCTGGAGTGGTGCCCTTGCCTGTGGAATAAACCACCTTGCCTTTAAGGTCGGCAACAGAATTTATCTCCTCGCCGCTTGTTACCACGTAAAGCACGCCGAGAGTATTAACGGCGGCAACATCTATTGCCCCCTCAGTCTTGTTGTAAAGCACAGCCGCCAGATTTGCGGGAACATTTGCAATATCGGTGCTTCCGCTGACAACTCCCGCAACTATCTCATCGGCAGTGCCGAAAATCGACACATTATATTTATTTGCGGTAAGATTGTTTTCGCTGTCGGACATAAGCTTTGCCATGCCCATTGTGGTAGGTCCTTTAAGGGAAGATATGTTATATTCGGCAGGAGATACGGCATTATCAATATCAGATGCTTCAGTTTCAGTAGCATCTTCCGACTGAGCTTCCTCAGCGGTTTCCGATGTTTCCTGTGTTTCAGCCTCATCTATCACAACAGGCTTACCGTCTGTCATCGGCAGTGTCACAGCATTATTTTCGGCAGTGCCGTTGTCGCTGTTTGTACAGGCAGAAAGTGCCATAACGGATAACAGGCATATTACAGTTAAAAAACTTTTTTTCATATCATTTTCCTTATTCATTGTCGGAGGGCTCTTCCGCCTTGAGCATTTCAACGAAATGACGTGCGGCACGTCCGCTTCTGCCGCTTCTGCGGAGAGCATACGCCTCAGCCTTGGTGAACAGCTCGTCCTTATCCATTTCAATTCCGTACTGACCTGCAAGGTACTCAACTATCTTCAGATATGTGTCCTTGTCAGGCTTCAGGAACGTTACCTTCAAGCCGAAGCGCTCGGAAAGGGAAGCCAGCTCCTCACGGGTATCTCTTGCATGGATATCGTCACCGTCACGGTCGGCAAAGCTTTCCTTGACAAGGTGGCGGCGGTTGCTGGTGGCGTAGATGACAGCATTTGATGCCTTGGAGGCAATGGAGCCTTCAAGCACAGCTTTCAGCGCACCGAAATCCGCATCGTCCGAGGAGAATGACAGGTCGTCGATGAAAATGATGAATTTAAGGGGATTATCCGCAATAGCGTCCATAACGTCGGGCAGTTCGTGGAGCTGGGATTTTTTCAGTTCTATGAGCCTCAGTCCCCTGTCCGCAAACTCGTTTACCACAGCCTTTACAGTGGAGGATTTGCCAGTGCCCGCATCGCCGTAAAGCAGGCAGTTTGCCGCAGGCTTGCCCTTGATGAGAGCAAGTGTGTTGTCAATGACCTTTTTCCTCTGGGTCTCATAAGCGGGAAGCTGAGAGAGCCTCTGGGGGTCGGGAGTGAGAACAGGCTCGATAACGTGGTCTTTGAGCATAAATGCGGTGTATTTTGCAAAAATGCCGTAGCCCTTGGTAAAAAGCTGGTCAAGGCGCTCAGCGTAAAGGGCATGGAAATCATAATGAGTATTCTCCCACTCGGGCAGATAACCCATGTAGCCCATAGCTGTGCGGACATTTTCCGTGGTCAGCATGGAAATTTCCTCAAAAAGCCCCAGTTCACGGCGGACAGCGTTCTCCATTACGGGAGAAACATTGTCACGGCGTGCCTTTCGCAGCAGATATGCGTTCTCGTCCTCGGTAACAGCCTTGATGACATAGTCGGAAAGGTTGGTGCCGTGCCTGTAAAGAGAGTGAACGAACTCGCCGCAGGCCTCGGGGGACTGTTCCTTGAGCATTGTCAGCAGCCTTCCCATGGTTTTGAGCTTCAGCACGTTGCGGAACACCGCAATGCTCGAAAGCCTTACATACAGATCGTTTAATGTGTTCATCTTAAAATCTTCCTTATAAAAAATAAAAACGTCCCGAAGCCGAAGCCTCGGGACGATATTTTACCGTGATTCCACCCGTTTTCGCACTTGCACCGCCTCATTGCAGGCTGCAAATGCCTCATATGCTCTGTAACGGGAGCGCCGCTGCCTATTAAGCAGGCTCAGAAGACGGTTCCCGTTCATGCGCAGCCCCGCCCGATCCCAGCCTACCGTCGGACAGTCTCTGAAAACCGCAATGCGTGAAAAGGATTCTTCATCAACACTTTAAAAATATTTTTTCTTATGATTATCATATCACTAAACCGCATTCCTGTCAACTGTATTTTTATACAGCAAAACCACAAATTTCTTATTGAATAGTGTTAAATTATATAAAATTCCTTGACAAGCGGGGAAAATTATATTACAATAAAAATGTGTTTGCAGTATATAAATCAATGCACTCCGCAAAGCCCGCTGACACAGTGTCAGGAAGCTGCGGCGTGTTATAAAATAAAACTGCTTTTACATTTGTCGCTTCTATAGGTATTTTGTGTATAGAAGATTTTCATATACATTCGGGCAGCAAATGCCCGTCAGGCTTAATATTCTGAATGTGTTCTTATTTTAAATGGAGAAAGCATATGCAATAAGACCAAAGCAAACCATAAAGTAGGACTGCGCTCGCCGTATTATAACTTAATGTTCTTAATATCCGCATAACAAAAAGAAAACTGCGGATAACGAAAATCAATCAAATACCAACTGCCTCCGAAGCGATTATCATAATCAGTTTGAATGAAGGAGGTAATAACGTGATCTATATTGCAATATTTGTGGCAACGGCGGCCGTAGCGGGATTTGTATTTTTCCGTGCAGGCATAAAGTACCGCAAATCCCAGGCAGAAGCAGCGATAGGCTCTGCCGAAAAGGAAGCCGAAAGAATCATTGAAGCAGCAAAGGAAGAGGCTGACAGCAAGAAGAAGATAGCGCTGGTCGAGGCTAAGGACGAGATCCACAAGAGCCGCACAGAGCTTGAAAAGGAGATCAAGGAGCGCAGGAACGAGCTTACCCGTCAGGAACGCCGTATCCAGCAGAAGGAAGAAAACCTTGACAAGAAGAATGACGCCCTTGAAAAGAAGGACGATCAGCTCCAGAAAAAGCTGAAAGCAGCCGATGAAAAGCTTGAAGAGGCTGACAAGATCAAGAAATCCCAGATGGAAATGCTGGAAAAGATATCCCAGCTCACCATGGATCAGGCAAAGGAGCATCTGCTTTCAATGCTGGAAAATGACCTTGTTCACGAAAAGGCTCTCAAGATCCAGCAGTACGAGCAGCAGCTCAAGGATACCTGCGAGGAAAAGGCAAGAGACCTTATCTCGCTGGCAATATCCAAGTGTGCAGCAGATCAGGTAGCTGAGACCGCAGTCTCGGTAGTTCCCCTTCCCAACGATGAGATGAAGGGAAGAATAATAGGTAGAGAGGGAAGAAACATCAGAACTCTCGAAACACTTACAGGCGTCGAGCTCATCATCGACGATACTCCCGAAGCGATCACACTTTCCTGCTTCGACCCTGCCCGCCGTGAGGTAGCAAGGATCGCACTTGAAAAGCTTATCGCCGACGGAAGAATCCACCCCGCAAGAATAGAGGAAATGGTGGATAAGGCAAAGCGTGAGGTCGAGCATAAGATCAAGCAGGAGGGCGAAAGAGCTATCCTCGAGACCAATGTTCACGGGATCAATCACGAGCTGGTACGCCTTATCGGCCGTCTCAGATACAGGACCTCCTACCGTCAGAACGTGCTCAACCATTCTATCGAGGTCGCACATCTGGCAGGTATAATGGCTTCCGAGCTTGGTGTTGACGCAAACCTTGCAAGACGTGCAGGTCTGCTCCACGATATCGGCAAGGCGCTGAGCTATGAGATCGAAGGTTCTCACGTTCAGATAGGCGTTGACGTGTGCCGCAAGTACAAGGAAAGCCCCGAGGTAATCCACGCTATCGAGGCTCACCACGGCGATGTTGAGACCAAGACCGTTATCGCCGCTCTGGTCCAGGCAGCAGATGCGATTTCCGCTGCAAGACCCGGTGCAAGAAACGAAAATTACGAAAACTACATCAAGCGTCTCCAGAAGCTTGAGGAAATATGCACCTCCTACGAGGGCGTTGAGAAATCCTACGCTATCCAGGCAGGCCGTGAAGTCCGCATAATGGTAGTTCCCGAGCAGGTAAACGACGAAAAGATGGTACTCGTTGCAAGAGAAATTGCTCAGAGGATCGAAAACGAGATGGATTATCCCGGACAGATCAAGGTACATCTTATCAGAGAGAGCCGTGCAATCGAATACGCAAAGTAAAAAATATGCCGCACCCCCAAAAAGGTGCGGCATTGCTGTATCTTATTGCCTGAGCTTGAAAAATATTCAGGATTTGAAAAATGGTTAAGCGTCTGCAAGGACTGGGATACCTCCGCTGAGGAATAAAAGTTAAGATATCCTATCTCACATAATAACAAATCGACATTTTGTACAAATTAGCTGAAAATGAGCCTGCAAATTCTTATGATAAATCACCGTAATATTTCGGCAATTCTCTTGTAGAAGCTGTAAAAATATAGTATAATGGTTTCAAAGGGATTTTTGATACAGCACAAGCAAAAGTTCAGATATCAACACTCATTACCCTTTAATACGAGAGAGATAGGTGCACCGATGCTTAAACTGAGCGACGATGATTTTTACCGTGTGGTTAATTTTATAAAAACCAACTACGGTATCAACCTTGAAAAAAAACGAATACTTATAGAAAGCCGCCTGACAGGCATTGCCGCCGCAAGAGGATATGATAATTTCACCGACTATCTTGACCACGCCCTGAACGACAGCGGCAGGGAAAAGATACGCCTGATAAACAGCCTTACCACCAACCATACCTCATTTATGCGTGAGCCTGACCATTTCAGGTTCCTTGAAACGGATATCCTGCCCTATATCGAGAATACCGTGACCGACCACGATATGCGTATATGGTGCGCAGCTTCATCAACGGGTCAGGAGGCATATACCCTTGCAATGACAATCGACCACTACTTCGGCAACCGCAAGGAGCTGTGGGACACCCATATCCTTGCTACCGACCTTGATACCGAGGTTCTTCGGACAGCCAAGGCAGGCATCTATACCGCCGATATGCTGGAGGGTCTCCCGCCTGAATGGGTAAGGAGCTACTTTGTGCGCATGGAAAAGGGCGTATATCAGGTGGCAGACAGGATACGCAACCAGGTCATATTCAAGAAATTCAACCTTATGGACGACATAAAGTACAAAAAGCCCTTTGACCTTATAAGCTGCCGGAATGTTATGATATATTTTGACGCACCCACCAGAGATGCCCTTGCGGAGCGTTTTTATAACGTGACCAAGCAGGGGGGATATCTGTTTATCGGTCATGCGGAGTCCCTTTCCCGTGATACCAAGTACAAATATATCAAACCTGCAGTTTACAGAAAAATGTAAAAGCTCCGCCAATCGACGGAGCTTTGTTTATTCTTATTTATGATATTTTCCATTCGCCGAAATGCTCATAGCACGGTAAAGCTGTTCCAGCAGCATCACCCTTGCCAGCTGATGAGGAAATGTCATGGGCGACATTGAAAGTCTCAGGTGCGCCGCACTCTTCACCCTGTCCGAAAGCCCGTATGAGCTGCCGATTATCAGGTTCACAGTGCTTTTGCCCTCCAGCGCAAAACCCTCCAGCTTGTGCGAAAAGTCCTCGGAGGACATCATCTTGCCCTCGATGCACATGGCTATGACTGCGCTCTGAGGTGTGATCTTTTTCAGTATCATGTCCGCCTCGTTTTCAAGGGCGTTTGCTATCTCTTTCTGAGAGGGCGAGTCGGGCAGACGGCTTTCAGCCAGCTCTATGACCTTTATGGTGCTGTATGCCCCCAGCCGCTTTTCATATTCGGCGCAGGCATCTCTCAGGTAGCTTTCCTTGAGCTTGCCCACGGTTATAACGTTTATGTTCAGCATTTTTATTACCTATATTACTGTTTGTATTTTTCTACATGATAATACACTTTGTTATCAACAAGAGCGTCAATGAGAGTGCCCTCCGCCGTGTATTCCTCGGAGAATATCTTGCCCTCGTCACGGATAACGTTCAGCAGATTTCCCTTGTCATAGGGGATAAAAAAGCTGCCACGCACCGATGTTTCGGGAAGATTTGCCGCTATACATTCAAGGAGACGGTCAAAGCCAATCTTCTTCTTTGCGGATATCTTGACGGTGTTATCGTCCTCGGGGATATTTTCCCAGCCTGCCAGCTTGTCGCACTTGTTGAGCACGTTTATTCGGGGAATACCCTCGCAGCCCAGCTCGTTCAGCAGTTCTTCCGTAACCTGAGCCTGTCCGTATGCGTCATCGGAGCTGATGTCGATGATGTTCAGGATAATATCCGCATTGGCAGCCTCTTCAAGAGTGCTCTTGAACGCCTCAACCAGATTGTGGGGCAGCCGCCTGATAAGACCTACAGTGTCCGCCAGAAGAACGCTTCTGCCGTCGGGCAGCTCTATCGCACGGGAGGTTACGTCCAGGGTTGCAAAGAGCTTATTTTCCGCCAGAACACCCGCATCGGTAAGGGCGTTGAGCAGCGTGGACTTGCCCACGTTGGTGTAGCCAACAATGGCAGCTGTGATAACATTATCCTTTTTGCGCCTGTTCCTGATAAGGTCACGGCGCTTGCGTATCTCTTTAAGGTCGCCCTCAAGTATCTCTATCCTGCGGCGGATATGTCGCCTGTCGGTTTCAAGCTTGGACTCGCCGGGGCCTCTGGTTCCGATACCGCCGCCCAGTCGTGACAGCGACACACCCTTGCCCGCAAGGTGAGCAAGGCGGTACTTCTGCTGCGCCAGCTCGACCTGAATGCGTCCCTCTGCGGAAAGCGCCCTCTGTGCGAATATATCAAGAATAAGGGTGGTGCGGTCGATAACACGCACATCTGTGACAGCTTCTATGTTTTTGGTCTGATTTGCGGTAAGCTCGCAGTCGAATATGAGCAGGTCTGCTTCCAGCGCCTCTATCTGAGGCACCAGCTCTTCAAGCCTGCCCGAGCCGATATATGTGGCAGTGTCGGGCGAAGGCCTTTTCTGGAGCACGTTTCCCACAACCTCCGCACCTGCGGTGTGAGCAAGCTCTTCCAGCTCGCCCAGCGAAAGCTCAGCATCAAATTCACCCGTATCTACAGTAACGATTATCGCCTTTACAGGCTGCTCGTCATAGGTTGGTGTAAGTTCTGCCATAAATTATGTTCCTTTCATGTTGTGCTGCTTTATAAATTCCAGGAATTTGCCCTCGCTGAGGGGTCTGGAGTAATAATATCCCTGAAGATAGTTTACCCCGTCGGCAATAAGCTCATTCGCCATCTCCTCAGTCTCAACGCCCTCTGCGGCAACTCCTATTCCAATCTGCCTTATCATTCCGATAAGGCTTTCAAGGATAATGCCCGCCTTTTTGTTTTCCCTGTCAAGGCAGGGCTGAACAAGGCTCTTATCCAGCTTGACTACATCAAAACCGTTGTCGGTTATTTTTGAAAGTCCCAGACCCATCTTGCCGAAATCCTCCAGCGAGAAGCCGCTGCCGCCGCTTCTTATCCTGTGGATATTCACAGTCATATGCTCGGAAGGCTCAACAGTCTCAGCCATCTCAAAATTCAGGAAATGAGCCGGCACATTATGCTCGCTCAAAGCTGTCAGTATATCATCCGGGAGGGCGCTGTTGACTATCTGCACGCCCGAAAGGTTTATCTCAACAAATTTTATGCCCAGCTCGTTTATCCTGTTTCCGCTGATAAAGCGGCACACCTTTTTCAGCACGATGTTGCCGATATCCGTGATAAGTCCGTTCTTTTCCGCAACGGGAATGAACTCGTCGGGGCTTACCTGACCGAAGCTGCCTGTGTCGTTCAGGCGGACAAGCGCCTCGGCAGCGGTGAATTTCTCCTCTTCAAGATTGTATATCGGCTGATAATATACATCAAAGCCGTCATTTTCGACAGCACTTTTCAGCAGAGCCACCAGCTCCGCCTCATGCTTGAAGCCGTCGGCGCACTTTTTGTCGATAACATTTACAAGCTTGCCCTTTTCAACGTGCTCACCCGCATATTTTAGGATATCGTTGACCTCGGCGCAGTTGTGAGCAAAATCGGGAAACCTCAGCACGTCCGCATGAGCACTCACTGCAACGGGCATTCCCTGAAGCACCCAAGTGCCCCCAAGCCTTTTCCGGATAGCACAGCAGACGGTCTCCGTAGTCCCCTCGTTGTCCGAGAAAAATGCAAAGCAGTTGTCACGGTAAACGTAAACGTTTTTACTGGAAAGCGAGGTCAGAAAGTCCGCCATTTCCTTCATAAGCCTGTGTGACTCGGCGTATCCGAAGCGGGTGATGACCGCATCAAGCTCGTCAATAACAACGCTTATGATATCAAAGGGCTTTTCGGAGTGCATCTTCTCATTGAGCACGCTGTCAAAAGCAAATCTGTTGTAGCAGCCTGTCTGGTGATCAGTGTATTCTCCGGGGTTTTCAAATGCCAGATACACAAGCAGCAGCATTACGGAAATTCCCAGACCCGTAAGCAGGAGATTTGGCACAAAATACTGTATTATACAAACGGTTATCCAGATACCAACGCCGCAGAGTATCATTATCTTGTTTTCGGCGGGTATCCTTATCCTTACAGTGGTGCTGATGATTATAAGCAGCAGTATTCCCACGAAGAAGAACATCGCCACCACCGCAGCGCCCTGTGAGTAGGCGTATTTTTCATTGTCGCACACAAAGTATATTTTTAGGAACAGCGCACTTGCCACCGCCGCCGCAAAGGGCAGATTGCACAGTGCCGATACTATCTTGTTTTCCGTGCCCTTGTCGCTGTCAAGAGCGCATATGTACTTGTAGAAGCTCTGCACAACGGCAGCAATGGATATGTAAAGCGCCCTGTGGGCTATTTTGTTTACTGTGTCGGGAACGGTGTCCATATGAGTGATGGTGTAAACAGTAGTTATGTCACAGAACAGGTTGATAACAGTGCAGATTATTACCACACGGAATTTCTTGTTGGCAACGGTAGGTATCTTTTTTGACCTGAGAAAATCAAAAAGTATTACCGCAACAAATATCAGTGCCGCCAGCTGAAAGCGGATATTTAGCTCAAACAAGCTGCTGCCTCCTATCACTTTGCTAATTTTCATATAATAATGCGATACATAATAATTATACGTTAGCGCCGTATAAGATTTCTACAGTATTTTATTTCCTTTTCATATATTTTTAGCCACACCCGATTTGCATTGACAGCGTGATACCGCAATAAAGCTTTGCAGTAAATCAACCAATTAAAAAAGTCCGCACAAATAAGCACAAAGGTAAAAAGTTTAGCCCACCTTTTCAAAGGTGGCAGGTTTCCAAAGGGCGGAGCCATTTGGTCGTCGCTCGCAAGCGACGAAACCTTTTTGCTGACGGCTAAAATGATTACAACGTTAGCCGACTGATTATAAATTACATAAGCCGCCTGCACCGAAATTTCAAAGTCTTGCATATGAATATGCCCTATCGAAATAAGCTAAAAACTATTTCATGCAGGCGGCTTGAAATCAAGAGGCGTTCCGCAAGGAACGTCGAATTTGATTTCCGCCGTTAGGCGCAGGTACGGACAAATCAGTAAAATTCACTTGCACAGCATTATAACACAAAAGGCTGCCGCAGTATGACACTGCAACAGCCATTTCATTAGTTTTTTGATATTATTGCCACATTTCCGCATTGCTGTGTGACTTCACATCATATTTCAGCTTGTGCGGATATTTGCTCACAGGCTCATTGTGCTTATAAGACCATGCCTCCGCAGCAGCAGTCATAAGGCCGTCAGTCTCGCCCTCCCACTTGCCGTCATGGTCATAGATATGATCGTCGGAAAGCTTTTCCCTGTGACCGATTATCTTGCTGTAATGCTCCATTCCGTCTGCCACAGCCGCATATCTGGCGCTGAGAAATTTATCCTCGGAAAAAGGCTCGCTGCCGAAAAGCTCGTCAGCCCAGCTCTTGCCGTCCAATGCGTGCACCAGCTCGGAAAGCTTGTCATCAAAGGCAAATATATATTCGTCCTCGCACTTTTTCAGGTGGCGTATAAGGGAAGATACAACTGCCTCGCTGTCACCCTTGTATTCGTGATCTATAGTATGTATAAGTTCCCAGAATTCTTCGTCTGTAAGTGTTTTGCTGTGCTGATGGCTGCGGACAAAAAGATCCATTATTATGCTCAAATTACTTCCCCCTTGTTCTTTGCATATACATCTATATGTTTTACATTATAAAATTATAACATATTTTCCAATAAAATCAAGTGCTGATACCAAAAAATCGGCAGAATTTCACAAAAATATCACCTTGCACAAAAGGCGGCGGAATGTTATATACAATACGCATATAATCTTCCGCCGCCAATGCTTATTTCAAAGGATCATCTCAGTCAAGGTCGTTTCTTACGATATCTTCAAGATTTTCTCTTTTTACAACCACCCTGCTCTTGCCGCCGCTTACCATAACAACAGCGGGCTTGGGGATACGGTTGTAGTTTGAGGACATGGAGTAGTTATATGCGCCTGTTGCAAGGACTGCAAGGATATCGCCCGGTTCAACGGGCTGAATGGGCATACCCTCGCCGATAAGGTCGCCTGTTTCACAGCACTTGCCCGCAACGGTAACGACTTCGCTCTTGGGCAGGTCTGCCTTGTTTGCAACTTCAACGTCATACTTGGACTGATAAAGCGCATATCTGGGATTATCGCCCATACCGCCGTCAACGGAAACATATGTTCTGATGTTAGGGATAACCTTCTTTCCGCCCACAGTGTAAAGTGTTATGCCCGCAGGAGCGGCAATAGATCTGCCGGGTTCGATAAGGATAAAGGGCTGTGTGAGCTTCTGCTCTGCGCAAACCTCCGCAACCTTTGCGGAAACCTTTTCCATGTACTTTTCATATGCAACGGGAGCGTCCTCCTCGGTGTACTTGATACCGAAGCCGCCGCCCAGATTAAGCTCCTTTACCTCGAAGCCAAGCTCGTTCTTTATCTTTGCAATGAATGTGAGCATTACCTCAGCAGCCTTTACAAAGGGGTCGATATCGAATATCTGGCTGCCGATGTGGCAGTGAAGTCCCACAAGGTTGATGTGGCTTGCGGAGATCGCCTTCTTCACAGCCTCATAAGCCTCGCCTGTTTCAAGGGCAAAACCGAACTTGCTGTCGATCTGACCTGTCATGATGAAGTTATGGGTGTGAGCGTCGATACCGGGCTTTATTCTGTACATGATGTTTGCGGTCTTGCCTGTTTTCTCGGCAAGAGCGTTCAGGCGGTCAAGCTCGAAGATATTATCAACGATGATTCTTCCCACGCCCTGCTCCAGCGCATAGGAAAGCTCATGGTCGGTCTTGTTGTTGCCGTGGAAGCAAAGCTTTTCGGCAGGGAAGCCGACGCTGAGAGCTGTGTAAAGCTCACCCTCGGAAACAACGTCCAGTCCCAGTCCCTCTTCAAGCATTATCCTGCACATAGCCTTGCAGCAGAACGCCTTGCTTGCGTAGCATACAAGACCCTTTCCGCCGTAATACTTATCCATAGACTGCTTGAAGCTGCGGCAGTGCTCACGGATAAGGTCCTCGTCCATTACATAAAGAGGCGTGCCGTATTCATGCGCAAGCTCCACAGTGTCTATTCCGCCTACGGTAAGGTGTCCTTCACCGTTCACAGCAAGATTTTTCGATACTAACATCCCAGATCAGATCCTTTCGGTTTATTTTTCTGCGCCGACCATTTGTAAGGTCAGCCTATATCGTCATTTCCGCTTTCGGCAAGCTCGCAGATGATATTTCTTATCTTATCCGCTCCCTCGCCGTTCTCGGCGGAAAACTCAACGTGTTCAATGTCGGAGAAATACGGTATCTCCTGCGCAAAGCCTGCCATGCGCTCCTCCCTCTGGCGCTTTGAGAGCTTGTCCGCCTTGGTGAAGATTATCACAAAGGGTATCTCGCTTTCAATGAGGAAGTTTATCATCTGCATATCGTCGGCAGTGGGCGGGTGACGCATATCTATAAGCTGGAAGATAAGCCCCAGATTTCTGTCATCATGAAGATACCCCTCGATAAGCCCCGACCAGCGCACCTTGTCGGACTTTGCCACCTTTGCATAGCCATATCCGGGAAGATCCACCAGATAGATGTTCTCCAGCGAATAATAGTTTATTGTGGCGGTCTTTCCGGGAACTGCCGATACACGGGCAAGATTTTTCCTGTTGAATATCTTGTTTATAAGCGATGATTTTCCCACATTTGACCGCCCCGCAAAAGCAAGCTCCAGCCTGTCGGAAGGGGGCAGCTGGGAATATTCTCCGTATGACCTGACAAATTCTGCCTTGTTAAAGTTCATCTGTTCCTCCTTGGGTTCAGGTTGTTGTCATAAGCTCCGACTTTTCGGCTTTTTCGGGCTTTTCGGTAAGAGCAGCGTCCAGCACATCGGTTATCTTCTCGGCAAATACAAAGCTGATGCCAGATTTTACCACATCGTCCACATCATCAAGGTCGCCCTTGTTGCCTGCGGGAATGATAACGGTCTTGAGCCCCTCCTTGTATGCCGCCATGGTCTTTTCACGAAGTCCGCCGATGGGAAGCACCTTTCCGTGGAGGGTTATCTCGCCTGTCATTGCCACGTCGCAGCGGACAGGTATTCCCGACAGTGCCGAAACAAGGGCAGTCGTCATGGTAACGCCTGCGGAGGGACCGTCCTTGGGAGTAGCCCCCTCGGGAGCGTGGATATGTATATCCTTCTCCTTGTAGAAGTTGCGGTTGATGCCGTAATCATCGGCAATGGAGCGCACATAGCTTACAGCAAGCTTGGAGCTTTCCTTCATAACGTCACCCAGTGAGCCTGTGGCTTCAACTGTGCCCTTGCCGTCCATTACAAGAACTTCGAGAGGCATTATAACACCGCCTGCGGAAGTCCATGCCAGTCCGTTTACAACGCCAACCTCATCAGTCTTGGAAACTTCATCGCCCAAGAACTTCTGATGTCCCAGAAATTCTTCCAGATTTTTGAGTGTGACAGTCACCTTTCCTGCCTTGCCGTTTTCAGCCATGCCCTCCGCAATTATTCTTGCAGCCTTTCTGCATATCTTTGCGATAAGGCGTTCCAGACCTCTTACGCCTGCTTCTCTGGTGTAGCTGTCAATGATCTCATAAAGGGCCTTGTCATCTATTTTCAGCATAGATGCTTTAAGGCCGTGCTTTTTCAGCTGCTTGTGGATAAGATGCTCCTTTGCAATGTGGAACTTCTCTTCACGGGTGTAGCTTGAAAGCTCTATTATCTCCATACGGTCCCTCAGAGGAGGGTCGATGGTGCTTATATCGTTTGCTGTGGTAATGAAAAGCACATTGCTCAGGTCAAAGGGCAGCTCGATGTAATGGTCACGGAATGTGCTGTTCTGCTCGCTGTCAAGAACTTCCAGCAGCGCAGATGAGGGGTCGCCCTTGTAGTCCCCCGATATCTTGTCTATCTCGTCCAGCAGGATAAGGGGATTGTTGCTTCCCGCCCTTGTGAGAGCGTCAATTATACGTCCGGGCATTGCGCCCACATAGGTCTTTCTGTGACCTCTGATATCGGATTCGTCCCTTACGCCGCCCAGTGAGATACGCTCATATTTCCTGCCCAGTGCCTTTGCGATGGACTTGGCAATAGAGGTCTTGCCCACTCCCGGAGGGCCGTAAAGGCATATTATCTGACCCTTGATATCGGGAGCCAGCTGCCTTACGGCAATGGTCTCCAGTATCCTGTCCTTTACCTTGTCAAGGCCGTAGTGATCCTTATCCAGAACAGCCTTGGTGCGTGCAAGGTCGGTCTTGTCCTTTGTGGATTTGTTCCACGGCAGGTCAAGGCAGGTGTCAAGGTAGTTCCTTATAACATAAGCTTCCTGAGATGCGGAAGCTGTTCTTGCCAGCCTGTCCGCCTCTTTAAGCAGCTTCTCGGTTATCTCGGGAGCAAGCTTCAGAGCGTTTATCTTCTCCATATATTCGTAGGCTTCGTCCTGAACGGACTCGTCCTCGCCCAGCTCCTGAGAGATAGCCCTCATCTGTTCCCTCAGGTAATATTCCTTCTGGGACTCGTCTATCTGTAATTTAACCTTGTCCTGTATCTCACGCTCGATGCCCATGACCTCCGCTTCGTGCGAAAGCAGTGCCAGCAGCATGCTGAGCTTGTTGTGCAGTCCGTTTGCTTCAAGAAGCTGCTGCTTCTCGGGCACGGGCAATGGCATACTTACGGCAATGTTATCAAACACAGCCTTGGGGTCATCGCTGCCCAGTATGGACTCTATGTATTCCTTGGGCATACGGGGCATATTGGCGCTGTACGCCATAAATTCGTCCTTGACTGCCCTTACAAGAGCTTCCATCTCCATAGGGTCGATCTTGGGCGCACGCTCGGGAGCTTTCTTCACCGTGCAGATGAAATAAGGCTCTTCGCTGATAACATCAACACGCTTTGCCCTGTACAGACCCTCAGCCATAACACGGGTGATCCCCCCGGGGACTTTGAGCATCTGCTTTACCTCGGCAACAACGCCTGTGGTATATATCTTATCTGCGCCCACATCATCGGTATAATCGCTCTGAGCGGCAAGAAATATAAGCTTGCTGCCATTTGCAGCGGCAGTAAGCGCTTTAACGGATTTCTCCCTGGCAACGTCAAAATGTATTATCACTTTCGGGAAAACAACAAGTCCCCGCAAAGCAAGCATGGGCAGCTCCTGAGGTGCCGCAGCCGCCTTTTTCGCTTCAGTTTTCATAGTATAAAAGCCATCCTTTACAAAAATTTGCAGTGAACAGGTTCAAAAAATTCATTTTGCACAATCTGTTCTCTGCAAAGCAAACGCAAACAGCACCCCTGAACGCCTCGGACAAAAGTCCGATAAATTACGCCTGCATATATATTATAATATAAAAACCCCTTTTTGACAAGTAACAATTTCTATATTTTTAGTTTCATAACAATGCCTTAAACAGTGCATAATATTGCATTTTCAGTCCTATTCAGCCCCAAAAGACAAAAAGCCGCACAAAGCAGCCATGTCGGCGGCTCTGTGCGGCATTGCATTTGTTATACTCCGAGACGTCTCTCGTCGCAGTATTCGCATTCAAGCATATCGCCGACGCCTCTGAAGGACTTAGGCAGATAATTTTCCTTGTGAGTTATGCAGTTGGGATTTGTGCAGCAAACTCCGGGAATGACCTCTCCTGTAAGCAGGGGGCGGGACTCATTGGGGCTGTTCAGCACCGTGAGGATTATTGCCATACGTGCATACATACCGTACTTAGCCTGCTTGAAGTACATGGCTCTGGGGTCATCGTCCACGTCCATGGTTATCTCATCAACTCTGGGCAGGGGGTGGAGCACGATGCAGTCGCTCTTTGCCTTATTGAGCTTTGCCTTGTCAAGGATATAAGCGTCCTTAAGTGCATAATATTCTTCCTCGGAAGCAAAGCGCTCCTTCTGAACTCTTGTCATGTAGAGCATATCAAGTCCGCCGATAGCGTCCTCCAGAGAGGGATTTTCGACAAACTCGCAGTTCTTTGCTCTCAGTATATCCTTGATGTACTCGGGCATACCAAGCTGAGGAGTGGAGATGAACACGAACTTTATTCCCTTGAAGCTTGAAAGAGCCTTGCACATTGAGTGAACGGTTCTGCCGTTTTTCAGATCGCCGCACAGACCGATAGTCAGGTCTTCAAGTCTGCCCTTTTCCTTGTAAAGAGTGAGCATATCAAGCAGTGTCTGGGAGGGGTGAAGATGGCTTCCGTCGCCTGCGTTGATGATAGGGCAGTCGGCAGTAAGGGCCGCAGCCTTTGCAGCGCCCTCGGAGGGGTGGCGCATAACCATGATATCAGCGTAGGAGGATACTATCTTTGTGGTATCCTTCAGGTTCTCGCCCTTTGCAACGGAAGAGGTTGCAGGGTTATCGAAGCCGATGATAGTACCGCCGAGACGGAGCATTGCAGTCTGGAAAGACATCTGAGTACGGGTAGAAGGCTCATAGAACAGGGTAGCCATGATCTTGCCCTCGCAAGCCTTGGCATATTTTGCGGGATTATCGCAGATATCGGCGCCGAGCTTTACAACGTTCAGCCACCAGTCGCTGCTCATGTCATTTAAGTCAATAAGATTGGTGAAACGTGAATTTACCATAATTAACCATTCCTTTCAGACAGCAATAGCCATAAATTTGCATTATTTTTATAATAGCACACCCGCTAAAAATAATCAACTGTTTTTTGTGAATAATGCACTGCACCGATGATGAAAAAAAGTAAAAAGCCACGGTTATGACGGTTATTTCCCCAATTCACAAATATTGCTTGAAATCCGCAGAACATTATGCTATAATACTCGGGTATTGTATCCATAATTGTATTGTATCCCTTTCGGGAATAATAACAAGGAGGATTTTTTATGAAAAAGTACGACACAAAGAAACTGGTGCTCCTGGCTCTTCTGACAGGACTGCTGGTGCTGATGGCATTCACACCCATCGGCTATCTCAACATTGGCCCGCTGAGTATCACCTTCAATATGATACCCGTAGCCATCGGAGCCGTTGCTCTCGGCCCGACAGGCAGCGCAGTTCTGGGACTGGTATTCGGCATAACAAGCTTTGCACAGTGCTTCGGAATAAGCCCATTCGGCACCGTTCTCTGCGGTATCAGCCCTCTGCTCACGCTCATCGTGACCATTGGCTCAAGAACACTGGCAGGCTACCTCACAGGAGTTGTGTCCTCTCTGCTCAGAAAGGCACCCGCTCCCGTGAACTTTGCGGTCACAGGCCTTGCAGGCGCAGTTCTCAACACTCTCTTCTTCATGACTCTTCTTATGGTATGCTTCGGTGCTTCCGACTACATCATGAGCATGAGGGGCGAGCTGAATGTTCTTGCATTCGTTGCCGCATTCGTGGGAATAAACGCTGTGGTCGAGGCTGTTGTCTCCACCGTTCTCACTCTTGCAGTGTCTATGGGACTTAAAAGCGCAAAGCTTATCGGCAGCAAGGGCAGCGAATCATCTAAGGCTTGATGAAAGGACTCGGATAAAATGATCTTTGCAGTTGATATCGGCAACACTAATATTGTTATCGGCGGCGCAGAGCGGCAGGGAAAGATATGCTTCACCGAGCGCATCTCCACTGACCACAAGGCTACCGACTTTGAGTATGCCGTTTCCTTCAAAAGCATTTTTGAGATCCACAACGTCAGCCCCCATGATATCGAGGGCGCAATAATCTCGTCGGTAGTTCCCTTTGTGACAAACACTGTGAAGTCCGCCGTGAAAAAGATCATGGGGATAACCCCCATGGTGGTAGGTCCCGGGATAAAAACGGGACTGAGCATCAAGATCGACAACCCCGCTCAGCTGGGCAGCGACCTTGTTGTGGGAGCAGTTGCGGGAATAAACGAGTACCCCTGCCCGCTGGCTGTCATCGACATGGGAACAGCCACTACATTTTCCGTTATCGACAGGAGCAAAAGCTACATCGGCGGCATGATAATGCCGGGCTTAAAGGTATCCATGGAAGCGCTTACCGAGTGCACCTCCCAGCTCCCGAAGATAGGCTTTGAGCCGCCCAAAAAGCTTATCGGCTCAAACACCGTGGAGTGCATGAAAAGCGGCTTCCTTTACGGAAGCGCATCAAGCATTGACGGAATGCTGGAGCGCATAGCAGGCGAGTTTGGCGAAGAGCCTTTTGCGGTTGCCACAGGCGGTCTTTCATCGGTGGTCATACCCCTTTGCAGAAAAAAGATCGTTCGTGATGATGACCTTATGCTTAAAGGTCTTATGCTCATATATTCTAAAAACAAGTGATTTAATTTTGAGATACAATACAAAAAGGACTGTTGCGTGAATGGCGGCAGTCCTTTTATTTTGTAGTTGAATTTGTTTATGAAAATATGATTTGTGCGGGCTTTGGGGTTTGTCCTTTTTTCTTTTCCTTGCTTTTTCTTTGCTTTGCTTCTCAGAACTTCCTTTTGCACTCAATGACCTTACCGAAGATACGCACTCTTGCGCACTCCTCGCCCTCAAATATTCTCGGCGGATAATATGGGTTCTCGCTCCTCAGCTCAATTCGTCCCTTGGACATATATATCTTCTTGACCACGCCGTCCTCATTGTCTATTATGACCACTGCATATGTGCCGCTGTCAACGATATCCTGGCATCTTACAAGGATAAGGTCATCTTCAAGTATAAGAGGAGACATGGAATCGCCCTTTACCCTGAGATAGACATAATTCTCATCTGGGTTGATATCCTCCGCAGGTGCATATTCATAGCCCTCAATATCCATATCCGCATGGCAGGCAAGACCTGCGGCGACACGGCCGATAACCGGTATTCGCACATTTCCGCTCATATCGGCAGGATATGCGTTGGAAGGCATATTAGCTATCTCGTCCGCACCGCCCGTTATCCAAGAATAGCTTACCCCCAGAGCGGAGGCGATAGCTTTCAGGACGGGTATTTTGGGTCTTGCGATAGAGCCTGCCTCATACCTTTGAATTGTAGAGGGGGCAACGCCTATCATATTTGCTATTTCCGACAATGTAAGCTCCAGCTCCAGTCGGCGTGATTTAATGCGGTTGCCCGCAAGAACTTTGTTGAATTTCTCCATAACGGTACTCCATTTTCAGATTATGATACTATTATAGCCTATTTTTTTGCGGAATGCAATAGAAATGCAGCAAAAAAGGACTGTTGCAGGCGCAGCAGTCCTTTTTGTTACCGTTATTTTGAATATCTGTCCAGCATGATGATCTTTGTCAGCACTGTTTTTTCTGCCGAAAGTCCGCTGATAAGCTTCTCCGCCGCAGTGCGGTACTGTTTTGCAGACACCGCCGCATCTTTTGCACTGACGCTGCCGTTCTGACCGAACCTTGCCCGCAGTGCCGCAGACACAATATCGCCGCATTCAATGCCGAAGTCCGTTTTCAGCTGTTCGGGAAGCTTTTCAGCCGATACACAAACGCCCTGCATAGCTGCCAGCCGTGCAAGCATTCGGTATATCTCCGCAGCTGCCTTTTCGGGGGCATTTTCAGTCAGCTTCTTTCTGCGCATAAGCTCTGCATATCGCAGTGCAAAAACAGCGCCTACGATAATGACCGCCCACAAAAGCACCGTAAGCAGTATCTTCACAGCCTTTGGCATAGGCTTCTTTTCAGCCTGTTGTATTTCTCCGTCAGATGATGTTGTTTCCTCCGTGCTGTCGTCGGAGCTGATGCCAACGCCGTTTATATCATACTCGCTTTGTATGCTGCCCTCGCCTGTCTGCTCCTCGCCTGCAACGTCCGTGTTGCCGCCGTTTCCGTCACCGTTATCGCCTGTGCCGTGAGGGGAAGTTCCGTTATTGCCGTTGTTATCTCCGTCCTGAGAAGACGTATTATCAGCATTTTCACTGCCGTTCTCGGAGGATTCCAGCGATGTTGCCGATGTTCCCTCCTGAGCGGGAGCAGTGTCCGAACCCTCTATCATCTGCACAGTTTCGGTAGCTGTGGTAAGGTCGGGATTTTCTGTAAACACGGGAGCCTGAGTGGTTACGGAGGTTATCTCGGAGACTTCCTCGGGGTTGGCATAATCCTCTGCATTTTCGCTGAACACCATATTTCCGTAGCCGGGAGTAGTCTCGAAAACTATCCAGCCGAAGCCGTCCGCATATATCTCCACCCATGCGTGGGCACGGCTGTCGGGAACGCTGACGGTGGTATATCTGCCCTCGGAGGGGAACATGGCAATGTCGCTGCCCTTGATGACAAAGCCCTCGCAATACCTTGCGGGAATGCCCATATATCGGCAGAGAAGCGCCGCCGCCGATGCAAAGTGAGTACAGCTGCCCTTTTTGTTTTCCGTCAAAAACCACTGAACAAAGTCCGTGCCGAAAGGCTTCTTTCCCGATTCCAGGTCATATTCGCAGGTGTCCGCAAGCTTTTTGCGGATAAATTCCAGCGTATCCCATGTGCTGCCGCCCTCAAAGTCGGCAAAAAAGTCCTCTGCGGCAGTAAATGTGTCGGGAACATCAAGGCAGTGGGCATAAGCATAGTTCCTCATGCGCTCCTGATCTCTTGCCATTTTGTCGTTAAGGCTTATGCTGTCGGGGTTGTCGATGATATACTTGCCATTGTTATAATACGCTCTGTTCTGGGGAAAATACACGCCGAACCTGCGGCGAATGCCGTTTGTCTCCAGCAGACCTGCGCTGTTATTTGGCAGATATTTCACCGTATCGGAGGAATCCGATGTCCTGACGATAACATCTCTCAGCTCCAGATCGCCCAGACCATCTACATATTTAAGGGCACGTCCGCTGAAAAAATCGGGGGAGGTGAGCTTTGTCTCCAGCTGTGGGAGAGCAGGCCCCGCATTCCACCGTGAGCCTGTGTAATCGGTGGCGGTGAAGCCCTTGAGATAAAGCTCCGCCGCATCGGAGGGCAGCGTTACCTCAAGCACATTTTCGCCTGTGAACTCCACCTTGTCGGTGTTGCCCAGCCTGCCGTCATGGGTAACGTTCTTGCTTTTCACGGGAATAAGCGCATCATGCACATCGTCCGAAAGCTTTTCCCAGCTGAAATTCTTCATATATATCGAAAACCGGTCTCTGAACTCGTCCGCCTTGTCGGGACGGGTATAGCCGGTGGCTTTCATGTAAAGTCCCGCTCCGCCGAAGCACAAGGTCAGTATTATCATGCCGCACAAAGCGCTCTGAGCCGCAGTTCCGGCGCAAAGCCTTTCCGCCGACTGCTCCCACATGGAGAGCCGTGCTATCTCCGCCGCCATAGCTCCGCACTGTGCGGCTATCAGCACCGCAAAGGGCACTGTATCGGGTACCAGCCCGAAGTACAGGCACAGCTCGGGCAATGGCACCGTTGCCAGCAGAAAAAGTATGATGTTTGGTCTTTTAACGCTCCTGCACACCAGCAGGCTTATTATGGATACTGTCACCGCAAGGGCGCTGTCAAGGCACTTGAGCCGCATATTCTCATATATTTCATTTGGAGCAAAGATGGGCGCTTCCGCAAACTTTTTGAAAAGGCTGCCCATAAAGTCATTGACGGCGTACATATATCCCGCAATGACCATATCACGGTTGAAAAGCACATAAAAGAATATAACAAGGCTCGAAGCCAGCAGCAGCGACCTTGAAAGCATGGGCTTTCTGTCCCACATTCCGAAGATAAATGAGAACACCCACCAGGACGCAAGGGTCGATATAATAGCCACAACAGGGCTGAAGCTCATGAAATATCCGCAGGAAGTGAGGAATGTGAACACCGAGCCATATATGCCGCAAAGCGCCAAAGCGCTCATAATAAAGCGGTATATGGGCGATGCCTCACCCGAGGGAACGTTCACGCCCACGGTTATCTTGGCGGGAGAATAAGGCTTTGCCATCACTCAGCCTCCTTTCCCACGTCGCACATAATGAAGCCGTATGCCTCGGGAATGCCCTCGAAGCTGCTTTCGCAAAGCACTTCCGCCAAAGCAAAGTAAGAAGCATCGTCGGAATACTGCGCCGCAAGTCCGTTTTCGGTGTAAATGCCATCGCACTGCGAATGGGCAGGCACAGCGGCATATACCTCCGCCCCCCCTGCATTCAGATAATATGCGCAGCTCATGAGCCTGCACAGCACCTCGTCACGGACAGTCAGGTCGCTGTGAGAAAGGTCTGCGGTAAGCAGATATTTGCTGCTGTTGTTAACGCTCAGCACCTTTACGATATCCTTGTCAAATCGTGCGCTGAGCTTGTAGTGCATAAGTGAAAGCCTGTCGCCCGGGGCAAACTCACGGAAGCCGCACACATCGCCGAGAGTGCCGTTTTTAGGCTTCTCGCCGCTTTCGCCCTCTGCCTCGCCCCCAAGTGAAAGAAAATATTCCGCCAGAGCAGAAAACCTCTCCGAGATCCTTGGAATGATATGCACAGCGGCGGACAGCTTTTTCCTGTAAAGCGTCCATGAAAAAAGCCCCATAATGTCGCTGACCCTGATGTATTCCACGAAAATATCCGTCCTGCCGCAGTGCTCGGAGGAAACATTCACCGAAACACATTCGCTGCTGCGTGCAGGCACAGGCACCGTTACCGTGTGAAAGCTCACCTCGCCCGTGGGCATAAACGCCGTCCTGAGCCTTATCTTTACGCAGGAAAGAGGGAATATCGAGCGGTTTATGAGCCTTATGCCCACCTCTCCCTCGCTGTTTCTGAACACGGTAACATGGTCATTTTCATTTTCCGCACTGAACATACGCACCGTTACCGCCAGCTGAGCCGCCAGCAGAAAGGGCAGTATGATAAGCGCCGCCAGAAGCAGGAACGCAACATCGCCCTTGTAAAGCGGCCAGAAAAGTGCGGCAGCCGCAAGCAGAATAAGATATAATAGCTTTATCACAGCGGCTCCTTTCCGCAGAAATTTACTGCATTATCGCAAAAATCCCCCGTTTGATAATAATACAATCGGGGGAATGGATTTGTTTCATTTATACCGCACGCCGAGCCAAAAAATGCAAATTACCGGCGGTGGGTATCTCGTACTGATCATATTTTCGGCGGAGTTACCCCTCTGCAAATGTCGCAGAGAATTTCCCTTACCTCGATGTCGGAGGGAAGCTTGCCCTTGACCCTTGCGGGGATTATCCTGTGGGCGCACACATCGGTGTAAACAAAGGTAACGTCCTCGGGGATAACAAAGTTCCTGCCCTTGAACATGGCGGCGCACTTTGCCATTGCCGCAGCCGCCAGCGAGCCTCTTGTGCTGACGCCAAGCTCCAGCCGCCTGTCGGAGCGGGTAGCCCCCGAAAGCCTTGCGATATAGTCATATATCTCGTCGCTTACAAAAACATCCTCGGCAGCGCTTCTTATCTCGATAAGGTCCTGCGCCGTCATTATGGGTTCAACCCGGGGAGCAGCCTTTTTGGAGGACTTTGCCTTTAATATCTCAGTCTCCTCGCCTACAGTGGGATAGCCCATGGAAAGCCTTATCATAAAGCGGTCAAGCTGGGATTCGGGGAGCAGCTGTGTTCCCGCAGAGCCTGAGGGGTTCTGTGTCGCAAGGACGATAAAGGGGTCGGGCAGCTTTCTTGTAACGCTGTCCACGGTAACAGCCCCCTCCTCCATAGCTTCAAGAAGGGCAGACTGGGTCTTGCTGGAGGTTCGGTTTATCTCGTCCGCCAGGAACAGGTTGCAGAACACCGCACCGGGCTTGAAATCAAACTCGCCCGTGGCACGGTTGGGCATATAAAAGCCCGTAACGTCCGCAGGCATAACATCGGAGGTAAACTGCATTCTATTGTATTTCAGCGACAGTGCCTTTGAGAAAGCCACAGCCATAGTGGTCTTTCCCACGCCGGGGATATCCTCCAGCAGGATATGTCCGCCTGCGCAGGCTGTCATCAGTATTTTTATAATGATATCGTCCTTGCCGATAACGGTCTTTTTTATCTCGTCCGCCGACCTTTTCAGCAAAACTATCAGCCGCTTGTCAATTTCCATGCAAAAGTCCTCCGTAAAAATATGCGGCGAAGCTGTGCCCCGCCGCATGATAATTATTTGATCAGCAAATCAGCTCATTGCGAGTATTGCCATATCGCCGTTTGTTGCAAGACCTTCCTTGACGTTTGCGTCAACTATTCTCTTTACCACGTTGCCCTTGATCTCTCTGAGAGAGGTGTCAAACGCCTTTATTGCGGTAAGGAACGCCTCGTCCTTGTCCTCTCTGTCAAAGGTATAGCAGGTAAGCATTACCTTGATGGTGTTGAAGAGTGTGTTGAAGAATACGAAGTTATCCCACAGAGGAATGGAGAAGTCAGCGTAAGGCATACAATATGTCCATACGTAATTTACCATTATGTGCTCGATGTAATGCTCTCTGCCCTTGAGGAAGTCCTCATAATAAGCCTTCTTCATGGGAATATACTTGCTTTCATCGAACTTGAAGTCTCTCATGCTCTGGTCGCAGCCCACGTTCTTGAAAACGGTGAAGCGGACCTTGTCAAGCGCCTCGTTGGAGGGCATTGTGCGCAGGAAGGAAAGGCCGTCGCAAAGGCTGTAAGCAAAGTTGGGCTTTACAGACTCGAAGTACTTTATTACCTCGTCATGCTCCGGCGTTTTAAGGAACTCGCCCACAAATGCGGGGATAAGATGACCCTTGGACTTGTCCATCATGCCCTGAACGGTCTTGTAAGCAAAGTTAAGGAGAAGCATTCTCTTCTCGAAAACGTAGTTTCTGTTCTGGAGAATGTTCATGGTAAGGGTCTTGAGGATCCAGTAGTTCTGGAGAACAGGGTTCTGCTTTATCATTTCCTGACCCTTTTTCTCATACTCAGCCTCATGCTCGGGCTTGAGGCTTGTCATTTTATACTGAAGCACGTCGGGAGTGTTCATAAGAGTCTTGATAACTCTGTCCTGATTAAGGGGGAATACGTATTCGATGGACGAAGGAGTTACGAGAACATTATAAACAACACCCTCATTTTCAGGGTTAGTCTTGTCAGAAAGGTCTGCATAGAACGCAGGGGTAATAATAGGGTATGGCATTATATTTCCTCCATATCCGCACCACGGGACAACTGCCGCCGTCTGCGGTAAATTTACAAAATAAACCTTGCCATATAAGTATATCACACAATCAACAAAAAATCAATGGTAAACCCAAAAATATTGTATTTTGCACTAAAACTATTCTCATAAATTGGTAAGTCCGTAGGATAAAAGCATAAGGCTGTCGCCCAGATGAACGTTTTCAACCACAATATCCTTGTATCTTTCGGTCAGGTCAAGGTGAGAGAAATTCCAGAAAGCCTTTATGCCGCACTCCACCAGCAGGTCGGCGCACTCAGCCGCTGCAGACTTGGGAATGCACAGCACGGCTATCTCGGGGCGCATAACTGCGGTAAAATCCGACACGCTGTCCATACTGCTTATCTTTATGCCGCCAACAGTCATGCCTATCTTGTTTTCGTCCGTGTCGAAAATGCCGCACAGCTCCATGCCGTATTTCTCGAAATTTATGTGAATGGCAAGCGCCCTGCCCAGGTTTCCCGCACCTATGAGGATGACCTCTTTTCTGCGGTCAAGTCCCAGTATCTTGCCTATCTGCGTCCGAAGCTCCGCCAGATTGTAGCCGTAGCCCTGCTGACCGAAACCGCCGAAGCAGTTAAGGTCCTGCCTTATCTGGGAAGCGGTAAGAGACATTTCCTTTGCAAGCTCCGCCGAGGAAGCTCTCACCGTTCCCTGCTTTATAAGCTCGCCTATAAAGCGGTAATATCTTGGCAGACGCTTTATCACGGTCGCAGAGATCTCATCTTTCTTTGCCATGCCGTTCTCCTTGGTATATTATCAGCGTGAGAGTGTTTTGCCATAAACGTTCCGGTGGAACGTTTATGGATTTTAGATTATACGGAACCGTAAAAAGGGGAGGCGGTCGTGTTCGCCTCCCCTCGAAATGCTGCCGCATTTCTCACCCTTTGCTCCGTTTTCTTGAATAAAAAGGGGCGCCGCCCCCTTGACCCCTGCCACCTTTGTAAAGGTGGACTAAACTTTTGCCTTGTTTTTATTTGTGCAGCTTTTTACAAACCAGCGTTTATCAAGACAATAAGCATTGCTTTATTATCAAAGCTCTTCTCTGAGTCTCTTTTCGATCTCCTTGAGGAAGGTCTCGGTATCTACCTTCTTCTTGTTCTCGATAGAGGAAAGAGCAGCCAGGTCGCCTGTCATAACGCCCTCTTCAATGGTTCTGACAGTAGCCTTTTCCAGAGCATCAGCATAGTGGATAAGCTCGGGAAGGTTGTCCATCTCACCTCTCTTGCGGAATGCGCCTGTCCATGCAAACAGGGTTGCAACGGAGTTTGTGGAAGTGCTTTCGCCCTTGAGGTACTTGTAGTAGTGACGCTGAACGGTTCCGTGAGCAGCCTCATACTCATATACTCCGTCGGGAGATACGAGAACGGAGGTCATCATTGCAAGGCTTCCGTAAGCGGTAGCAACCATGTCGGACATAACGTCGCCGTCGTAGTTCTTGCAAGCCCAGATGTATCCGCCGTTGGAACGGATAACTCTTGCTACAGCGTCGTCGATAAGGGTGTAGAAATATTCGATGCCTGCGGCTTCAAACTTCTCCTTGTAGTCCTTCTCGTAGATCTCAGCGAAGATATCCTTGAAACGGTGGTCATACTTCTTGGAAATGGTGTCCTTGGTAGCGAACCATACGTCCTGCTTGGTATCGAGAGCGAAGTTGAAGCAGCTTCTTGCAAAGCTCTCAATGGACTTGTCCTTGTTGTGAAGTCCCTGGATAATGCCTGCGCTGTCCTTGAAATCATAGATAAGGGAGCGTGTTTCCTTGCCGTCCTTGTCGGTGCATACCAGCTCGCACTTGGAGCCCTGCTCCACCTGCATCTCGGTGTTCTTGTAAACATCGCCGTAAGCGTGACGGGCAATGGTGATAGGCTTTGTCCATGTGGGGATATAGGGAGTGATGCCCTTTACGATGATAGGTGTACGGAAAACGGTACCGTCAAGGATAGCACGGATAGTGCCGTTGGGGGACTTCCACATTTCCTTCAGGTCGTACTCGGTCATTCTTGCGGCATTGGGGGTGATGGTTGCGCACTTTACAGCAACGCCGTACTTCTTTGTAGCCTCTGCGGAGTCGATAGTTACCTGGTCGTTGGTCTCGTTTCTGTGCTCAAGTCCAAGGTCATAGTATTCGGTCTTGAGGTCAACGTAAGGGGTGATAAGGATATCCTTGATCATCTTCCAGATAACTCTGGTCATTTCATCTCCGTCCATCTCGACGAGAGGTGTTTTCATCTGAATTTTATCTGCCATTTTATCTTACCTCCTGAAATTTTATACTAATCTTTAATCGTTCTATAGACAAAGCCGACAGATGAAATAAGACCAGTCTGGGAAAGCGACTGCAGGCGGGCTTGTCGCCCGGCAAGGGAGCTTGACGAAGAATGGGCTTATTTCAGCCGAGGATTTGTCTATAGGTTGATTGAGGATCAGTATTATTGCCGTGCAGCTTTATAGGCCTGCTCTTGCGATCATATAGACCACAGTACCGACTGCACATGAGGAAACGACTGCTATGGAGCTTCTCTTTTCCTTTTCCATTTGTGGGAATTTGCTTTTCAGCACGCTGTCCGCCACAATGCCGACCACCAGTACAGCAATAAATGCAGCCGTTCCGGCAGGCGTGTCGAAGCCCTTATGACTGCCGCCCGTTCTTCGGATAAAGTATAAAAAGCTGTCCACTGTCATTCCTCCGTATGCGTGTCCCGTATCGGTATTACTTTAAGGATTCTCTTGTGTAGTCAAGCAGACCGCCTGCAAGGATAATGTCCTTGGTTCTGCCGGAAAGCTCGCAGAGAACTGGGATCTCCTTGCCGTTTGTCTTGTTTACAACGGTAAGCTGTGTCTTGCCCTCGGAAACAGCCTTTCTTACATCAGCAAGAACAAGCTCGTCGCCCTGAGCAATATTGTCATAATCAGCCTCGTTCACGAATGTGAGGGGCAGAATGCCTGCATTGATAAGGTTTGCTCTGTGGATACGTGCAAAGCTCTTTACCAGAACTGCCTTTACGCCAAGGTACAGAGGTGCAAGGGCTGCGTGCTCACGGGAGGAGCCCTGTCCGTAGTTGGAACCGCCTACGATAATGCTCTTGCCCATGGACTTTGCTCTCTCGGGGAACTTCTCATCGCATACAGTGAAGCAGAAGTTGGAGATAGCGGGGATATTGGAACGAAGAGGAAGTATCTTTGCGCCTGCGGGCATGATATGGTCTGTGGTAATGTTGTCGCCGACCTTGAGGGAGCAGCCGCAGTCAATAGTCTCTGCAAGAGGTGCAGTCTCGGGGAAAGGCTTGATGTTGGGGCCTCTGAGGATAGTTACGGAATCCATCTCAGCCTCGGAAGCGGGGGGAACGATCATATTGTCGTTGATATCGAAATGAGCGGGCATCTCGAACTTGAACTCGCTGTCGATAGTTCTGGGGTCGGTGAATACGCCTGTGAGAGCGGAAATTGCAGCAGTTTCGGGAGAAACCAGATAAACCTGAGCGTCTCTTGTACCGCTTCTGCCCTCAAAGTTACGGTTGAAGGTTCTGAGGGATACACCCTTGGAGTTAGGTGACTGACCCATACCGATGCAGGGACCGCAGGCAGATTCAAGGATACGTGCGCCTGCGTCGATCATAACAGCAAGAGCGCCGTTCTTTGCCAGCATATTGAGCACCTGCTTGGAGCCGGGAGCGATGGAGAGGGAAACATCGGGGTTAACGGTCTTGCCCTTTAAGATGTGAGCCACCTTCATCATATCCATAAGTGAGCTGTTTGTACATGAACCGATGCAGACCTGATCTATCTTCATGCCGCTAAGCTCTTCGACAGACTTGACATTATCGGGAGAATGGGGACAAGCAGCAAGAGGAACAAGCTTGGAAAGGTCGATCTCAACAAGCTCGTCATAAACAGCGTCGGGGTCAGCGGAAAGGGGAACATAAACGTCCTCTCTGCCCTGAGCCTTCAGGAACTCTCTTGTGGTCTCGTCGGAGGGGAAGATAGAAGTAGTAGCGCCAAGCTCAGCGCCCATGTTGGTGATGGTAGCTCTCTCGGGAACGGAAAGTGTCTTTACGCCCTCGCCGCAGTACTCGATGACCTTTCCTACGCCGCCCTTAACGGAAAGGCGCTTGAGGACTTCAAGGATAACGTCCTTTGCGGATACCCAGGGAGAAAGCTTGCCTGTAAGCTCTACCTTTACTACCTTGGGGTATGTAATATAATATGCGCCGCCGCCCATTGCAACCGCAACGTCAAGTCCGCCTGCGCCGATAGCGATCATACCGATACCGCCGCCTGTGGGGGTATGGCTGTCGGAACCGATGAGGGTCTTGCCGGGAGCGCCGAATCTTTCAAGATGTACCTGGTGGCAGATACCGTTGCCGGGACGGGAGAAGTAAATGCCGTGCTTCTTGGCAACGGAGCCGATGAAGCGGTGGTCGTCCGCATTTTCAAAGCCTGACTGGAGGGTGTTGTGGTCGATATAAGCAACTGAACGCTCTGTCTTTACTCTGGGCACACCCATAGCCTCAAATTCGAGGTAAGCCATAGTGCCTGTAGCGTCCTGTGTAAGGGTCTGGTCGATCCTGATGCCGATCTCATTGCCCTTGACAAATTCGCCGTCAACGACATGAGCCTTGAGTATCTTTTCAGTTAAAGTAAGTCCCATATATTTCAATCCTTCCTGCGGTAATTAAGAGAATATCTCATAATACATTATACTTTAATCAGATGAAATTGTCAATGTAAAATTGCGTAAAGAGGCGGATTTTGCGTGCTCCGGAGGCAAAGTTGCATATTTTGCACAAAAACCCATATTCAAAATACAAGATTTTTTATTCCCAGAAGTATTGACAACAGCAAGATACCGTGCTATAATATAAATCATCACTTGAACGGTTTGCAAGAACGATCAGTGAATGCGGGTGTAGTTCAATGGTAGAACTCCAGCCTTCCAAGCTGGTCGCGTGGGTTCGATTCCCATCACCCGCTCCAGATATGCGTCTTTAACTCAGCTGGATAGAGTAACTGCCTTCTAAGCAGTAAGCCACTGGTTCGAATCCAGTAAGACGCGCCAATTTTTTCTTAGGCGAAAGCCTTTTGCGGCAGTCAGATTCCTTAGAATCCCTGTCGGTCTTGCTCCCATGCTTCTGCGTTCGGGAGCGTATTTATATTGTAACGCTCCGTAAGAACGTTACATAAATATGGTGGGTGTAGCTTAGCTGGTTAAAGCGTCGGATTGTGGTCCCGAAGATCGTGGGTTCGAATCCCATCTCCCACCCCACTGAATTGCCGTACATTGTACGGCAATTTTTTTATGTCCAAAACAGATCACAAGATCTCAGACTTAATGGCTGTTCGGGATAAAAGGAAATGCGGCTGAATGGGCTCATAAAAAAAGGGACGTTTCCAAAGAAACATATGCCGAAAGCTTAAGGCACAACCGCATTCATTATGCAAACAAAAAGCCCCACAAACAACGTACAAACGTTATTTGTGGGGCTTAGCTTGGTGCCGCTGACCGGACTTGAATTGCAAAAAACAAAATTCAATTTATATCACAAGTCGGTGTAAACGGCTATTCTGCGAGGTTTACGGCAACATACATCGATCGGTTCTTTTGGATCATTATATGTTTTTTCACATCTTTAATGACCAATAAAGACCAAAGGCCAAGGCATATTTCTGCATGATACACTCCGCTTGAATCGTTTTGATTTTTGCGGAGATTTATTTTTTTAATGAATACGTTCTATTTCTGTTTCCGCCGTTTGCAACGAGAATATCCTCATCTATCAATTCATATATCAGCTTTTTGACTCTTGTTGATTTATACAGAACACCATTTAAAATTTAGAAAAAATCAAGCCGACATTCTCGAATACGGTATTGAGAATCGTTATTCAAAGATACACGGTAAGAATATTGTGAAATATATAAACATTTTGTTTGGAATTTTGTGAATTTAATTCTTGATAATCAAAGAAAAATGTGATATAATATGTAATGGGTGATAATATGGATCTTCTTAAAAGAAAAATCGACAGCTTTCTTGAAGAATGGAAAGCTGATCCTGAAAGACTTCCTCTTATTGTAAAGGGCGCACGTCAGATAGGCAAGACCGAATCCATACGCTTCTTTGCCCAAAAAAATTACAAAAACATTATTGAGATCAACTTTGTGCTTAATAAGGAGTTCTGCGACATTTTTGATGACGGTTTTAAAACTGACAGCATAATCAAAAATATCTCTTTAAGAAATCCCGAACTTGAATTTACAGAAGGAGAAACGCTGATATTCTTTGATGAACTTCAGGCTTGTCCGAACTGTGCTACAAGTCTGAAATTTTTCAAGCAGGACGGGCGATACGATGTTATCTGTTCCGGGTCTTTGATGGGTATTAACTATAAACAGATTGAATCAAACAGCGTCGGGTATAAAGAAGATTTTGAAATGCATTCAATGGATTTTGAAGAATTTCTGTGGGCAAAGGGATACAAACAAGAGCAGATCGACGATTTGTTTTGTCATATGATTGAAATGAAGCCGTTCTCCGAAACAGAAATGAGTGTAATGCTTGAAAATTTCAATGAATATATGATAATAGGCGGAATGCCTGCAATAGTAAATTCCTTTGTGACAAAGAAAAACTACAGCGGTACGCTGAAAATGCAGAAGCAGATACTACTTGATTATGAAGAGGACATTACAAAGTATGCAGCAGGACTGGATCAGGGAAAGATACTCAATATATATCGAAAAATCCCCGTTTTTCTCGGAAATGACAATAAAAAATTTCAGATCTCGAAGGTCGCACGAAATGCAAGAAACAGAGATTATGTCGGTACGGTCGATTGGCTCAGTAACGCCGGAATAGTGAATATATGCTATTGTATGGATATGCCGTGTCTGCCGCTGAAGGGAAACTACAATCCCGATAATTATAAGCTGTATTTCAGAGACACGGGACTGCTTATCGGTTCACTTGATGAAGAAGTGCAGGACGATTTGAGGGCAAACAAGAACTTTAACACATATAAGGGTGCGCTTTATGAAAATATTGTCGCAGATATGCTTGTAAAGTCAGGCTACGATCTGTACTTTTTCAGAAATGAAAAGAGCACAATAGAAATGGACTTTTTTGTTCGTGACAGGAATTCTCTTATTCCCGTTGAGGTTAAGGCCAAGGACAGCAGCACGCCGTCACTTAACAAACTCATTGACAGCGATAAATATCCCGATATAAAGTACGGAATAAAGCTTAATCGTGGAAATATCGGTTTTAATGGAAAGTTTTACACCTTTCCGTATTTTGTGACATTTTTCTTAAAAAAGTGGCTTAAAGAAAGACACTGAGATACAATTTGAACTGACCCCAAAAAGTTAGACAAAGTTATCAAGTAAAATTATACAAAGCGACCAAAAGTGATTGGGGTCGCTTTTGTTATGCTGCTCGGTGTCTGTTTTTGAAGGGTGAACGCCTATAAAAAAGCTGCCGAATGTTTTGGGGGCAATAGGAGAGATTTCGATTTATGATAGTATAAAATATTCACTTAATATCATATCATCTAAATCAAATGAACCCTAATAAATTGCCCAACCAAACTTTTACAGCTTATCCAGTTCGTCCATCATTGCAGGGCGGTTCCGGTACTTTTCTCTCCATTCTTCTGTAATTTGTCCGACAAGCTTTGTTCCGCCCGATATTTTATTCATTCTTCGCATTATTGCTACCATATTTGAGTAGTGCTTACGGTTTCCTGAAATCACCGACATTTTATAAAGCTCGGTCTTGTATTTGTTCAGAAGCTGTTCGGGATAATTCTTTTTTAACACCGTTTCATATTGTTCAAGCATATACAAGCCATTGCTTTTCAGTACACATTCAAGCAGTCTGTCATACAATTTTTCTTCCTTATAATATTCAGCTTTATTGGTGTATTTGGGCAGCATTCCGAATACTTTTTCACACTGTTCTGACCAATCGGTATCGGAATATTGTCCCTTTAATTCCCTATAAAACTCCATATCACCGACATCGGTTTCAAGTACCAATGTCCATAGCTGTTCTATATACGCAGCCTTGTTTCCCGCCAAAAGATAAATATCCTTTTTCCTTCTGCTGTAATCCGAAACAAGGCCACGGTATTCCTTATCTTCCGAAATACCCTCGTCAATAAGATCTATTGCCTTGTTATACTCTTTTTTCTGTATGCAGCTTTCAACATACATTTTTCTTGCATCGGGGTATTTTCGATATTCTCGGAACGCATTTTCTGTCTGCTCGTCTGACGAATTTATTTTCATGAGCATATCCAGATATCTGACCGCCCACTTTTCTGCAGCATATTTTCTGTTCCAATCGGAGTTCGATCTCTCCGATCTGTCGATCATATCCTTGAAGAAATCCAGCTTATCCTGTTCAAATTCCTTTTCATTAAAAGCGTCTGTGATGATCTGCTCAATATAATCCTCAAGATAGTCAGTGACAATTCCATCTGTGTGAGAAGTAAACCATTTAAACATTTTTCGCTTGTTATCAGGTGCAGCTTTTTCAATAATTTCTGCCCACATCTGATAAATGTCGTTTCCAAGCATTCCTGTTCCACCCTCGGAATCGTCTATATCCAAATTACCGACAACGACAAAAATATAACTAAGTATTTCAAATGCGCTCATGTAATTATTATTACAGATCATCGGACGTATATCTTTATCAATGAGCTCCTCCAGCTCGGCAATAAAATCATCGGCTGCATAGTAATCTATAAAGTTGTTTCTTCCCGAATACTGACGAACAATTAAGTCAATCTGTCTGAAATAGCCTTTCAGATCGACTTCTGAGGGCTGCCTGTTGATAGTATTGTAAAACCGCAGACACAGCTTTTCGTTGTCGGTAAGAACATCGGCGAGAAAGGAACGAATAACATTCTCATCAGCTTTGGCGACCAGCCTTTCAACTGCCGTATGCTTTGCCGCATGGCTCTTGACAGTATGTGCGGGCTTGAACAGAATATCATTTTCATTTGTATCTGATGCGGGAGCGTTTTTATTTTCTGACCATTCATAAAGCACAGCTGCCATGTGCTTGCAGTATTCTCCGTCTGCGGCATAAGGGCAGGAGCAATACATATCTTCTATTTCACCGTCTGATAATGTTATTTCCACTTCATATCCTTCGCTGCCCCAAACGACAGCAGTTATTAATTTATCCGAAATATCAATATCTTCAACAGTTCCCTCGGAATAATATTGGTACCCTCTGTCGAGTATAGTTTTCGAGAAAAGCTTTTTCCAGTTCATAATAAACGATCCCTTAACAATATTGTATATATTTAAGCTTTTTAAGCTTTAATTTTATTATATCATAAATTGAAAGTTACAGCAACATATTTGGGCAATAATGTTATTATATCAAATCCATAATCTCCGTGCAAAGTAATATTTTTCGATTCTATCCTGTCAACATAACTCTATCTGAGGTTTTCAAGTGAATCAATGAGAGTGTCAATATTAACAGGTCTGCCCTCGGCTTCCATTTCGCCAGAACCACCATCAAGATTTTCCACCCAAACCGATATTCCATAGTTTCGTGCGGTATAGCAAGCGGTGTAGCGGAATTCCACGCCCTGCACACAGCCATAGTATGACTTTATTATAGCAGTTTTGTTTATGGGTGTTAAATTTCATCTATCGCCTCCTGCTCAAGTTTGCAATTATTTTCAAACATATATCTTATAACGTCATCATAATCTCTGCCAAGCAGTAAACAAAGCCGTTTTCTGTCATTTTCCGTAAGCGGTTTGCAATAGCTTTTGTATTTTTTCAGAGTGGGAATGTCCATATGAAAAGGTTTGAAATCTATTCCGGTACGATGTTTCAAGTGTTCAAGGATATAAAATCCTCCTGCATCAATATCTCCGAAATGAAGGTATTTTTTATCCTTGTTATCACTGTATATCCTTGTAATAAAATCTCTTCGCAGGGTGTTGTGGTATCCGCCAAGGTATATTACAAGATCATCATTTTCGGGGTAGGAATGGAAACTCGTAAGGTTTTCAACAGTAATGATGTTTTTGCCTCCTGCTTTGATCGAATCAACATTTCGAAGCATCTCAGATGAAATGCCGATATCTCCGCTAAGCCCTGAAATATCAAGTTTCTGACCGCCTATAACAATAATTGCATTACCTTTAAAATAAATATGCCCAGGATTTTTTATAAGATTTAAATCGGCAAGAACAGAATCCTCATTTGCACTTTCATCAAAGCGGCATAATACACCAACGACCTTGTCGGCTATACTATCGAATGTTTTGGAATCTCCATACACTTTGACCGAGAAATCTCTGTAAAATGTTTCCGACTGTATATTCCTGATCTCTTTCAAAGCAATAAGTATATTTTCCAGTTCTGTATGATCGCCGTTTGCAGATAAAAATTTTACCGATTTGTTGGCTCTGATATTTGCTGTCTGCTCTTCGCAGAAACTGTCAAGTACAGGATTAAAGCCTTTATATTTATCAAAAAGATCAAAAGCCTCAGCATAAGTATCTTTTTTAGGCTTTCTTCCGAGAAAATTGTATATATCATCAAGCAGCGGTGCATTCAGTTCTGCTTTATCTATCATTTCTCCCGATCGTATTTTAAGCGAAATAAACCTAATGTCCTTAAGCTCCTGCATATCTGAATTTATTTTTTTGAATGAAGAAAAATCGCTTTCATCAGCATATTCGGGAAACAGTTTTGATATATCTATAGTAAAATGCTGTCTGTTTTTGTTTGTACCCATATATGTTCTGCTTTTTTCATAGGAATCAATAAGCCTGTTAAGCAGCTTTTCCTGATATTCCGTCATAAAACGTACTCCTCTGTGATACTGTGATCTCCTGCACGATATGCCATAAGGACTTCATCCACATACTCTCCGATTATCTCTATCTTTCCCGGCGGAGTACCGAGGATTATCTGAAATCCCATTGAATTGAAGAATTTCATCATACTCTCAATACGTTCATCGTCCATTTTGTCAAATGCTTCATCAAGAACTATAAGCCGTATCGTATCGGCATTGTATAATTGAGCAAACGAGGCGGCGATCGCCACATAATATGGAGTCTGCGCTTCTCCGCCGCTCATATCACCGTATATTTTGGAAAAATACTTTACTTCTCCGCTTTTGTTGGTGATCCTTATGTCAAAATCAAGATAACTTCTGTAATCTGTGTATTCCCTTACCGCTTTTTCATCAGCACCGTCGCCTAATGTTATTTTGGCAAACAATTCCGAGATCTGCTCCTCATATTCAGTTTCAAAAGCGTTTGAGAAAAATGTATCACTATCGTGTTGGATATTGTTTTCACTCATTATCATATCATAAAATGCGGATTTTTGCTTGTTTTTGCTTACTTCAAAGTTATAATTGTCTTCTCCGTAGCTTACTCCGTTAAGAGCCCGATTAAGATTGGCAAAAGCACTTTTGGCACGAGTGATCTGTTCTCCGAGCTGTGCAAGAAAGCTCTGTCTGAATATTGTCTCACAAACAACCCTTGTTTCTTTAAGTTGAGATTCATACTTTGTAAGCTCGGAGCGCACCAGCTTGTCCCTTTCATCAATATAACGGGGTATCATCTCACAGCCTGTACCAAGTTCACCACCGTCATACTGCATCTGAAAACGGATAAGCTCTTGTTCAAGCTGATGGCGTTTGTTGGTCAATTCGGTACGTTTTGGAGAAAAATTCTTTATAACGGTTTCCGGACTTTTGTCCTTTCGGCTTAAAGCATACTTCTGTTTTGCCAGACCCACAGCCGTCATATTTTTATTTTCATATTCTGCAAGTCTTATTTCAAATTGCATTACCTCTTCTGTGAGACTGTCACCCTGTTTTTGCAGATTTTCCGAGTTATTCTTCAGTTTTTCCGATGATTTAAGCGCATCTGTCTTTTGTTCGCCGATGACTTTCAGCTCTTTTTCGGCAGATTCTATTTTATTTCCTAACCCAAAATATGTAGAGTCTTTGCTCGCCTCATCTCTTGCCTCATCAAGTCGCAGTTTTGCAGCTGAATATTCTTCATTGGCTATCTTAAAGCTGAAAGCCGCATTGATATTGTCGATAATCACTTGTGCGGGAAGTTCCTCAAGCAATTCTACTGCCTTTTTTATATTCGCAAGAAATTTATTCAGAGTTTCTCTTGACGATCGCTTATTGTTCAGTTCTTCACTTTTTATTTCAAACTGACGTTTGGCTGCATAAGGTCCGATATACGGAACAGCATATATTTTTTCCGGTATCTTTCGCAGCGCATGATTATGATATAACATACATTCGGGAGTTATAGCTGTCGGATAACTTTTTAATTCATCAATGCTGTTGCAGCAATGCACCTTTCCAAGCAAAAAATTGATATACTGCATGGCAAAATTGTTCTGAGATGTTACCTTACGGGCAAGGCTGTCCTCCGGCAATTCCGCATTAACGGAGATTTTCAAAGTATTTACCAGTCCGACACCCGATATTCTCTTTTTAACACGATCATATACCTGCGCCGCAATATCATAATATCGGGGTTCGACAATTATATAAAATTTTTGTGTATTAAGATAACCCTCAACTGCATTCTGCCATATTGGATCGTTTATTTCAAGCAGATCACAGAGAATATATACATGTGAACTGATACCTGCTTTTGAAAACTCTTCCTCAACAGTAGCTTTCAGTCCTACCGTATTTTCGGGATAGGATATTTTGTTGTTTTTCAGCCGTCTGACTTCATTTTCCAGTTTTTCTATGCAGTCGGTGATTTTTTTGATCTCATTGCTTGTTTCATATTCTTTAGTCCTATATTCTTTCAGAAGCAAGTCCGTCTTTCCCTTTAAACTTCCTGCTGTTTCTATACGCAAAGATGTATCGCAGTCGGAGTCTGAAAAAATGTTGGCATCTATATCTTCAATACCCGAAACTCTTAACCCGAACAATGCTTTCTGTGTTTCTTTCACTTGTCTGATGCAGACTTTGATTTTATCAAGCTGTTTCTTAGCATTCGCAAGATTTACGTTACATCTTTCTAAAGCGTTTTCACATTCTTTGATAAGACGTGCGCATTCACCCGTCTCCCTTGCCGCCTTTAGATCGATTATCTCGGAGTTTTTGGACTGATACTGTGCATCTGCTATACTGAATCTTTCTTCCGCTTCCGCGATCCTGCTTTTATTAAGTCGGACCTCTCTTTCAATATCTGATATTGTGTTGTTTTTTGATTCTATTTCAGCAATTATCAGCAAAATATCATTAACCGCCGAATCCATCTCATTGCTTTCAATATTATTGTTAAGCTGCAGGATCACATCAAGCTGAGAAATACGATTTTCTACATCTTTCATAAGCTGAGAAAGCTCATCAAGACTTCTTATACTGTTCTGCAGCGGTGCAATATCAATTGAGTGTTCTTCAAGGATAAATTTATAAATAAACTCTTTTACGTCCTCCATCGGTTTAAATGCAACAGACAGCGGCAGCAGAGAGAAAAAACGTTCATTCAGATTTCCCAGACGTCTCATTATCTGTGATTTTGCCTCTCTTTGCTGATGAATGAGAGGAAGTTTTTTATTTCTTATCTTAAGCTCATTATCCGTAGACGGTCTGTTGCCTGTAAGAAATGTTATGTCTTTTATACATCCTTCGACCACATACCACTTGACCGATGGCGTTGTGTTTTCATCCGGTGAATCTATTTTTACACCGATAACAAAATTCCTGTTTGTTTTGTCGTCATAAAACTCAACAGCAATATAAGAAATGATATTATCGGATGACTTGTATTTATAGTTCTGTCCCTCCGCACCTGTTTTGCAGCGCACATAACCTTTAAGATCACGCTTACTTTTTTCATTTGCAGCTTTGTTGAATTTTCTTGGATCGGTAGTCAGAACATACTGAATTGCATCAATGATCGTAGATTTTCCTGCTTTATTTTCTCCGCTGAGTAAAAATGAACCGTTTATATCTATGGTTTCATTAACAAAATAATGCCAGTTAATCAGTCTGATCTTCGTCATTCGCTTCATCCGAAAGATCACCTCCTGCATATTTATTAAGTTTATCCGATGTATTTTTATAAACTGCTGATATATTCTCATTCGGCACAGCAAAAAGTATGGACGGATATATTTTTATTCTGGTATCAGGGTTGCTTACATCATTGTCAAGTCTTTCTATAATATTATATTTTTTTAGAAGTGTAAGAGTTTCGTTCAACGTTGCCTTATCTATCATAGGCTTTTGTCTTATCTGAAGCAGACCATACTTTTCGTGTATCTGTTCAACTCTTACAATAACATCATCCGATAAAGACAGCTCATTTCTTGCTTCTGCATATAACAGGCGCAGTATAAGAAGACATATACTGTGATATTTTTTCAGCTTTATGCAACTGCTTTTTTCATTGGTACATAATCCTATAACACCCTGCGCTTCATCTATTTTCAAAGTGTAACCCAGTATATCGAAAAAATTAGCAAATACCGCTTTATTTTGAATTACATATAAATAGTCCATTCTTGTGTCATCTTTTTTCTTTAGAAGATAACATTGATTTAACAGCTTATTGGCTACCGGTTTGAACCTTTCTTTTGTGACATTTTCAAATTTCAGTTCAAAGCTCAAAAAAATCACTTCCTCTCTATTCGGAAATCATGAAATTTAAAATCTCTGACATTTACTTCTCTGTCAATTTCTGATACTTTATAATCACTTTTTTCGCTTCTGCCGTACAGATCAATATAAATGATCCGTATCATATCTCTTTTGCTGCGAATTGGTATCTCCGAGGCAAGTACACTCTTTTTATCGGATAACAAAGACGATACATATTTCCCTATATTCTTACGTGAGAATTTATCGGCTTGCTTATTTCTGATCTTTTCCCTTATTACGGCACGTTCTTCCTCCGAAACTGCATTTTTTATTGATATTTCTTCGGGAGGTACTGTATTTCTTGAAATAACAACAGGTGCCAAAGAATCATCGTTTATAACTCCTTGTGGAAGAAGCTCAAACAATTTTTCAAGATCATCGGAAACGTAATCATTAAGCTGTTCATCATTTTCATTTATATTTTCGGCAATTGTTTTCAGTATAGCCGAAAGCTTTCCTGTAATATCATTGCCGTTTGTAAGCTTGAATCTGGCTCTTGATACAGCTGTACGTACATAACGCTCATTTTTTATGGTTATATCGTGTTCTATTTCCGAATAAGTGTATTCCAGTGCATTCGATATATCGGAAATTATATTTGAAACAGCAATCTCTGCATCTGCGTCATTTTCACATTCCTCCATCTCTTTGTATTCCTTGACAGCGATTCTCATCAATGAGCTGTTTCCCTTTATCTGCTGCAGACGTTCAAGTATAAATCCACGGAATTTTGACGCATTTTCGCTGGTGTGGATACGCATAAAAGCCTTTGAGCCGATATTGTTCTGATATTCAAAGAACATTTTTATAATCTCATCTGCCTCTTTATCCAAGGTTATGCGGTCAATATATTTTTTAATGCTTGTATTAAGTTTTTTCATTTCATTTATAAGATCCTTAGTGCGCAGATATACCTCTTTAAGTATGTATCTGTACGGCTTATTATAAAGATCATCATTTATCAGGATAGAGTAGATAGAGGCGATGGATGCTTCATATTCCATCTCATTTTGATTTTGTATGTTGCGCAGTGCTTCAACCATTGCTGCCGCTTGTTCAAGCAGAATTATATGAACGGTATAGTCGGACGCTGTTTCATACTCTATCCAACCACATTCTTTCAGTCTGCGTAATATCTCGTTAGACTTGTCTCTCGGATTTACAGCTATCTGCGAATCTTCAAAAACAAGAACTTCCGATTGGCTGTCAAAATAGTCTATCAGCTTATTAAGAACATATTCCTTTTCTATCCCGAATGACAGCTCGTGCATATAAACATTGTAGATTATTTCGATACAGTCTGCAAATATCTCTTTGTTTTTTCCTGCCAGCGGCTTAAAAAAGTCTTTGGATACAAAATTGAAAATGTTCAGATCAAATCACCTCCTATCCTATCAAATTGACCTTATTATTTCACAACAATGCCAGGCAATTTCTCATAGCTGTCAACGGCATCATATCTGATATTGCTTGTGGAAATATTGTTAAAAAGCTTTTTTGCACATGATATCTTTGCCTCCTCAATACGGCGCAGATCAAAACTTTCCATTGACCCCTTAGTTTCAGCAATAAAGAAAATGTGTTTTACTGTGCCTTCATATTGCTCCCCCAATTAAACCTTGCCGGAATTAAGACGCATATTTTGTATATGGA
>ERZ827512.545-NODE-545-length-48148-cov-6.498285_pt1 | contig 48148 bp, 37 predicted proteins | sample MGYA00519916_ERZ827512 | MGnify/ENA primary metagenome ERZ827512 (study PRJEB31778, sample SAMEA3449335) | human gut metagenome | biome: human gut; feature: human-associated habitat; material: faeces | place: United Kingdom | collected 2010/2012 ... | reverse complement strand
TTCTTTTTCCCTCTTTTTCTTTCTCCGAGAAAGAAAAAGAGGTTATAGGCGACGCTGTCGGAAAATCTCTGTCGATAAAGCAAAACCCGAAATTAATCCCCTCTCAGTTCCACCACCAGTGAAGCCCCGACTTCGACACCGGTTCCCCTCCCGCATAAAGATGCGAGGTGTCTCCGATCGAAACGATCCTTCCGATGGCATCGGCACGGTGTTCGAGATGCTTCTCCATGTAAACCGTCGTCACCGAGCTTGTCGGCAGAAAAACCGTATGCCACCACTGCGGAAGCGGGACCCCCGCAATATGCGAGAGCAGACAGTTTCCCAGACCGAGATGACAGAAAAACGCAAAGGTTCTGTCGTCCCCTCTCAGATATTCCGGAGCGACATGATAAACAAGCCCGTCGCGCGCATACCCGAGCGAGGCAATAAGCGCATCGAAGCTGTTCCACACATTCTCCGCGATCTCCCGGATCCCCGTTCCGGCATAAACCGGCGAGCTCCACCACTCGTGCGTAAAATGCTCCGGGAACTTCGTCCAGAACGACGGTGCCAGATTCCACGGGCAGACTCCGCTTTCGGTGTAATCTGCCTTCACGTCCGGCGCGGGAAATTCCCTCAGCCAGTCAAGTATCTCAGGCTCCATCCCGGTCAGACGGCAGGTCGGTGCGGCAGTCGCACGCGCCCTTCCGAGTGGGGAGCAGTATATTTTCGTTATGTTTTCCTTTGCAAGCCGCTGACCGAGAAGCTGAACCTCGCGCTTTCCCTTTTCGGTGACGCTGTCATGCTCATAATCCGGGTCGCCGTGGCGGATGATAAGAAGCTTCATTGTTCCCTGTTTTCTCCGTTTTCCGCATTTCCGTTGTCAGCAGGAGCCTCAGCGTTATCGGCATTTCCGGCATCGGCGGGAGCACTTACGTGAGATGCCTGACCGTCCTGCCGTTCGGCGGCAGTGAACGGAACGTCATACATCATCGGCTCCGGCGGGAGCTTTTTCAGCTTTGAAGCCGCCGAAATGCCCCTGACAATATAGTACATCATCCAGATATGGAACGCAAGCGATATGATCAGCGGCATGAAAGACATCAGCCCCGCAATCGCCGGAAGAAAATAGAACCCCGTCGCAAGCAGCATATCTGCCGCCGTATATATCAGCGCCGCGATCAGCCATCCCGGCTTTTTCTTGCTGAGTACCGCGCAAAGGAATATAAATCCCACGCTGACAGCCGCAAGCACAAAGAATACCGCGGCAACCGCAGCCGAACCGGTCTCTTTGAGTGCCGAAACGCCGTAAACGAGGAGTATCGGCGGAATCTCTGCCGAAAAGGAAAAGCTGATATCGGCATTCGCTGTGATAAGCACCATGTTGACCACTGTGAGTATCGCAAACAGCACCAGATTCGAACTTGCAAGCACAACCGCACGATTCAGCAGCCCCCGCTGATCTGCCGGCTGACCCGCACCGTTCATGTTGTTCATAATGTTTTTCTCCTGTTGTTTGAATATTTTTTACTCCAGATTGAGCTTATTTCTGAAAACATAGTTTGAAACGCACCAGCCGACGACGATAAAGATAACGGAAACCGCCGCGTTTGCAATAAGGATCGGCATTTCGGTCAGCACGGATTCCGCGGCTTCCTCCGACACCTCTGCCGAGAGGATCGGGATCATGGCAACCACATAAGCCATCGACGAAAGAATATCCCACGCGACACCGGTCCCGAACCAGCTGCCTATCGCAACAAGCAGCTTGTTTTTCCTCGTCAGCTGTCCCATGCTCATAGAGAATGCCGTCCTGACCGCAGTGACAAGCGCATACAGCAGTCCGTTGACGGCAAGCGCCGCGAAAATAATTATCATTTCGGACATTCCGGCGTTCTTCAGCGCTCTGTAGGCTTCGACAATGGTTTCGACCGCCTTATCGTTGAAAAGCAGCACCGCCGCCGCGACAAGTGCCGCGGAAACCAGAGCGGAGATCACCGTCCACACAAACGCCGTTACTATCTTGCATCCGACGTGCGCCTGCGGCTTTACCGGAAGCGTCAGTGACAGATATCCGCCGTCGCGGATAAGATTTTTCCAGAACCTGACGGCAAGCAGTACCTGCGGAATGATCAGCACCGCAAAAACCGCCAGCACGGCAAGCATTAACACAAGCGACATCGGAATCGAGGTAAGCACCAGCATATCCGAATCCTCCGGAAGGCTCTTTTCAAGATACCTGAACAGCTCATATGTCAGCCTTCCGACAAGCAGCGTTCCGGCAAGGATCAGATAGCAAAGCGACATTATCTTCGCATAATACCGGTTTTCATAGCGGTAAAGCATCCTCAGCATCTGAACACCTCCCTGAACAGATCGTTCACCGTGCCTCCGGTGCGGCTCCTGATATTCCCGCAGGAATCGGCAAGGAAAATACCGCCCTGCGATATGATCACCGCGTCGTCAAGCACCCTTTCAATGTCGTATATAAGGTGTGTGGACAGGATTATCGTCGAGCGCCGGTCGAATCCGGAGAGGATAACATCAAGGATGAAATCCCTTGCCGCCGGATCGACGCCGCCGATAGGCTCGTCCAGAAGATAAAGCTCCGCACGGCGGCTCATGACGAGGATAAGCTGTAATTTCTCCTTCGTCCCCTTCGAGAGCGTCCGGAATTTCGCGCCGTACGGCACTCCCATCCGGTCGATAAGCTCATACGCCTTTTCCCTGTCGAAATCCTCATAGAAATCGCAGAAAAGAGTCACCGTATCCGCAACCGTCATGGAGTCGTCGAAATACGTCCTTTCGGGAAGATACGAAACTATCTTCTTTGTTTCCACCCCGATCTCAAGCCCGTCAACAAGAATCTCTCCCGCCGTCGGAGTCAGAAGCCCCGCGATCAGCTTGAGAAGCGTCGTTTTCCCGCTTCCGTTCGGTCCGAGAAGCCCGACTATCCTGCCGCGCGAAACCGTCAGATCTATGCCGTTCAGCACATTTCCGCGCCCGTATGACTTGTAAAGCCCGGTGCACTGCAAAAGCGGCGGATTTGCCGCAGTGGTACCGTTCATTCCGTTTACCTGCCTTTCATTTTATAAGCACACCGTATGCCGCGTGACCGTTCGTTAAAAGCTCTGCCATACGGTCATACTGTATTATAATAATACTATATACCGGCAAAAAAGTCAAGGCAAAAATTGCGTTCTTCCGCCGCGCGCAGGTACCCTGCCGGAAAGATCCGGAGCCGTCAGCCGGCGTGACAGCGCCATATCGATTTTCGTTTTTCCGATACAGCCTCACGGCACGTTTTCCCGAAAATGTCAGCAAAAAGCAGAAAACAGAAAAATCCTCCTGCGGCAGAGCAGAAATATATCTGCAACCGCCGCAGGAGGGGTTTTGACCGGAGAATTCCGGCGGAAAATGGCTGGGGTATCCAGTCCGTTGTATGATGTTCAATCAGTACCACAGAGCCTTTTTGTGCTGTCAGTGTAAAACGCTGCAGTGCAGTCAAATGTTTTACATTTGTCCTTTGCGCACGGTTTTTTCGCCGATTCTCTTTCGCAGATGCCGAGGGTGTTCATTCTTACGCTTTCCACCTCTTCTCCGGAGATGCGGCGGATGAGCATTTCGCAAGCCATGCTTCCGAGGAGGGCTTTGTCGTAATCAACGGTCGTGAGCGACGGGCGGACATATCTGCAGGCGATTATGTTGTCGGCTCCGATGACGGAGATGTCGTCCGGGACGGAAATGCCCCTTTTCTCAAGTGCGCGGAGGGCACCTATCGCGTAAATATCGCCGGTGCAGAATATCGCATCGGGGCGGTCGGGTGCCTCAAGGATCTTTGCGGCGCAGACGGCTGCGGAATCCTCGTCACGGGCGTCGGTCATGACCCACTCCGGGTGATACTCCAGTCCGGAAGCCGTCAGCTTTGCCGGGAATGCCTCGGTCACCTGTCTTTTCAGATCGGGGATAAAGTCGGTCGTTATCAGACCGATCTTCCGATGCCTGCCGGCGATCAGATAGTCAAGCGCGGTGCCGACGATCGACGGGACACTGATCCCGATGCCTGCGTATCTTCCGGGATCGGCATAGGAATCGACAACCACCGCCGGTGCGCCGTAGGATTCTATCTGCCGGAAAACCTCCCCGGAAACATCCTGAAATACCATGACACCGTCGGCATTGCGGCGGGTTATGACCTCGGGGAGTACGGCCCTGCCGCTTTCGTATCTGATCTTATTGAGAACGATGTTGTAGCCGCGTGCGTTGCAGCATTCAAGTGCGCCGCGGGCGACCTCGAAATAGAACAGGTCGTCGAACGGCGAGGACGATTCGGAGTAAAGCAGGGCGATATTGAAGCTCTTTTTCAGAGCGAGACAGCGTGAGCTGATATTTGCGGTATAGCCCACCTCACTGATTATGTCAAGTACCTTTTTGCGGGTGCTTTCGCTGACGCCGGGTCTTCCGTTAAGAACAAAGGACACCGCCGTGGGAGACACACCTGCCATGCATGCAAGCTCTTTTATCGTGATTTTCGACATGATTCTATCCCCCGGAATTCATGAGACAATTACTTCACTTATTACACAATTATATCATAATCCGCGGCAGGAAGAAAAGAGCATTTTAAAAATTCGGCATAGTGCACAAAATTGAATAGGCATTTTTGTGCACTATTTTTGTCGGCAGGGTATTGCATTTTTCGGAAGGATAGTATATAATGTTTATATCTAAACCGGTTTAGTAAAGCGCTTTACCGGGATAAAGACAACAAAACCGCATTGCGGTCACCCCTTCGAAAAGGACGTCTTACTGTAAGACGCTGGCAGCCATGAAAACCAAGATCACCGTATATTTCATTCCCATCACCCATCACGACCTCGGGTATACAGAGAACATCGAAGCGCTTTTATCCTCCTACTGCCGGTATTACGACAGCATCCTTGACTTCTGCGACAGGACCGACGGATATCCGGAGGAGGCGAAATACCGCTACACCGTTGAAGAATTCTGGTCGCTTGACACATATCTGTCCCGCACGACGGAAGAAAACCGCACGAGGATGAAGAAGCGCATCAAAGAAGGGCGCATTGAGCTTCCCGCGCTTTACGCGAACATAATCGACTGCACCGCCGACAGCGAGGAGCTGATACGGTCGATGTACCCGTCGATGCGCTATGCCGATGAGTGCGGAGTGAAGATCACGCGCGCGTCGCTTACCGATATGCCGGGGCTTGGCGGCGGGGTGGCAGAGGCACTGTCCGGCGCGGGGATAAAGTATCTGTTTGCCGGCTTCCCGCGCTATTTCGAGTGGGCGGACGCTGCCGGAAAGATCCCGGAGATGAAGCACACCTACTGGAGCGAGCAGTTCGGACGTCCGGCGGCTTTCAGATGGGGATCGGAGAGCGGCGGCTCTGTTCTTACCTGGTTCCAGAGCGGATACGGCTGGTTCGGCAACAACGAAAACGCCTGCGTGGAGATAAACGGCATATCCGACATTGCAGAGCGGCTTCCCGGCTATATAAAGGAGCTGAAGGAGCGCGGATATCCCTACAACATAATGAGATACATCTACCGCGGGAGCGACAACGAGGCTCCGTCAGCAGACATCTGCGATATCGTGACGGAGTGGAACAGCACGCTTGCCGGAAAGACCGGGATAACTCTTGAGGTTGCAACCGACAGCTGGTTCTTTGACAGGCTTTCGGAGATGTGCGGAGATGTTCCGGTGGTGACGGGAGAGCTTCCGCACACCGATTATCCGGTTCTGACGCTTACCGAGGCCGGAACCACCGCCGAAAACCGCCGCGCGCGGCACAGGCTTGAGATCGCCGAGAGAATGGGCGCCGACGGCGGCGACGCGTTCCGCGATATCATACTTTACGACGAGCACTGCTTCGGAATGTCGCGCTCCTGCGGAGAAGAGCATGAGCTTGACCTCTGTATGAAGCGGAAATATGCGCTCCGTGCCGCGTATACGGCAAAAAAGCTGACCGATTCGGTTTCCGTCCGCAGTGAGAGGCTCGATGGGGTCTTCCGCTTCTTCTTCCCGCAGGGAACAAAGGGGAGAGCGACAGCCGAATTCTCCGACCGCGATATTGAAGCCGGGATATACCGGATCGAAAACCTCCGCACCGGGGAGGTGACGCACGGTCAGGCAACGGAGATCACCGATCCGCTGACGCCGGTTCCGGGGCTTACCGATATTTATGCCGAATCGCTCTGCTCCGGCGGGGCAAGACGCTGCATTTTTGACCTCGGAGAAGCCGTGCCGATGTCGGTCGGGGAGTACAGGATAACAAAGCTCTCGGCTGTCGGCAGCTCCTGCGGGATGGCAGACGGAAATTACCGGTTTGACACCGCGTCATACTCGCTTTTCGACTGCGGAAGCGGCAGAACGCTTACCGAGACGGGACTTGGGAGACTGATATCCCGCGACATTGCGACCGGGAAGGTGACGGAGGCGGTCGTGACCGACGCTCATCCGACCTTTGACGGACCGGCGGCAAGCGGGTTCATGACGGTGTCTCATCTGCCGGGAGTGCCGGAGATAATCACCGAATATGTTCTTTATCACGCTGAGAAGCGGCTCTCCGTCTCGGTACGGATCCTGCTTGACCGCACACCGGCAAGAGAGACGTTTATCGCCTTCCCGTTCCGGAACGACGGAGCGGAATTCACATACGACACGCCGTGCTTTGAGGGAAAAGCCTTCGACACCCGGCTTGAGGGCTGCAACACCAATCACTGCTCGGTCACAAGCCGCGCGGTGGTTTCCGGAAAGAACGGCAGGGTCACGCTTGATATGCGCGAGGGCGGTCAGGTATTCTTCGGAGGGCTTCACGTAACGGAGGTGTCGCAGGCGCACCATATGATAAACCCGCCGGGATTTGAGGACGGATTTGTAAAGCAGCCGGAAAGCGGGAATGTATATGTCATGCTCGCCTATAACAACTGCCGGACGAATTTCTCAATGTCCCAGACGGGAGAGGCAATATACCGCTTTGATATCACATCCTCTGACAGCCGGAGAGCATCGGTTCTCTTCCCGCCGGAGGAGGTCGGGGAAAATTTTGTCCCCATGCTCCCGCACGTCATACCGTCGGAGGATAATATTGAGATCGTACATATAAAACCCGCGGAAAACCGCAGCGGCACGGTCATCCGGCTGAGAGAGACCGACGGGAAAGAGGCGGAATTTTCGCTCGATACCGGATGCGGAGGAAAAACCGTCATCTGCGACCACTGCGAAAGACCGACCGGAGAGACAGTCTCCGGCAGGCTGAAAATAAAACCGCACGGCTTCATGACAGTCATGTTCACCCCTGAAACAACACACCTATTATAAAAGTTCTTGGAAATCCAAAAACCTTCTTACAAGAAGGTTTTTGGCGGGACCGGGCAGCGCCCGGATAAAGAAAGGATCAATGGATATGGGAAAAATGATCAACAGCGTAAGAGGTCCGATAGATATCGATTCGCTCGGAGTGACGCTTACGCACGAGCACCTCTGGTTTGACGTCGCAACGCTCTATAAGAGGGCGCACCCCGACCTTGTCATGACCGACGAGAAGGTCACAAAGGAGAACCGGAAGGAGATACTTCGCGACCTGCACTCGGTGGTGTTTGAGTACGAGGACAACCTGTGCTTCAATGACGTCGGTATGACAGTGAAGGAGCTTGAATCCTTCAAAGCGGCAGGCGGACAGACGATCGTTGAGGTCTCGACCGCGGATATCGCAAGAAACCCGCTTAAACTCCGCGAGATAGCCGAAAAAGCCGGGATAAACGTCATCATGGGCGGAAGCTGGTACTGGTTCCCGTCGCTTGACGATGATTTCCGCGATTTCATCATGACCCAGGGCAAAAACAAGGTCGCGGATATCCTGATAAAGGAGATATACGAGGGCGTCGGCGACACGGGGATCAAGCCCGGAGTCATCGGAGAGGTCGGAAACGGCGATTATGAGGGCACCGATATCATATACCACGCCGCCGCTATCGCGCAGAAGGAAACCGGAGTGCCGGTCATCTGCCATTCTCCCGACCTTCACGTCCTTGACATTGCTGAGGAGGAGGGAGCCGACCTGTCGAAGTTCGTCATGGGTCACTGGAGCCTGCTCTGCCCGATGGAGGAGGCATTCCGCCGCGGCGCGTTTGTCTCGGTCGATCAGTTCGGAATGAATTTCCCCGGAATCGAAAGCGACGACGAGAGGGTCGGCGCGGTGCTCAGGGCTTTTGAGCTGGGATACGAGAAAAAGCTGCTTCTTTCGCAGGACGTCTGCTGGAAGGTGCGGCTGAAGCAGTTCGGCGGCGGAGGATATGCCGAGATATTCGACTCGGTCGTTCCGAAGATACGCGCAAAAGGCATAAGCGATGCAGAGATAAACAGTCTCTTCACCGATAATGTAAAGCGCCTGTTCATGTGACGGCGCAATAAACCGAAAGGAAGAAAAGAACATGAAGAAGATCAGTATCGCAATTCTTGCCGCTCTCCTTGCCGTGTCGGTAATGGGCAGCTGCAGGAAGGACGACGGGAAGCCCGCGGAAAGCTCCGGCACGACCGCAGGCACGAAGAACACGGAGGAGACAACGACCTCTCCTGTGACATCGGCACCGTCAGCCACCGACCCGGCATCAACAGAGCCTGTGTCAACGGCTCCCGCAACATCGGAACCGGTAACGACAGAGCCTCCGGTGACAGAGCCGAAGGGCGACCCGGTTGAGCTTGTAAAGAACAATGCCGGCGACGACAACTGGGACGTCATCGAGGGAGTATGGTCGGGAACGCTCAGAGCCGGCGCAGGCGGGCTTGAACCCTGCGAAAGAATTATCAACGACAAGGGCGAGCTTGTTATCAGAAGCGTCAGCAAGAGCGAGACAAACACCGCCGACCACGGGATCGGCAACTACATAGGCGTGTCGGAGATCCTCAAGCCCAACACCACATACACCGTTACCGTTATTGCAAAGTTCAACAGCAACCCCACGCATAAGCTTCACGTAAAATATCCGGGAACCTATGACAACGTCTTTATCCGCGCAAGCGGCGACGTTTCCGGCGCGTCTCCCGTGGCGATATCCGACTCGGCTGATTTTGAGGAGTATATCTACACCTTCAGAACCGGAAGCAACCTGAAGGACTTCTTCATTCAGATAGGTCCGATAGGCGTCGGAGACAACAACTACTGGGGAGCCTTCTGCCCCGGAGCGGAGCTTATTATCCAGAGCTGCGTGATATCGTAAAGGAGGACGGCACACGGACATGAAAAAGAAGATAATCACCCTTATTCTTGCCGCACTTTCCGCACTTTCCGCACTTTCGCTTGCCGCCTGCAGGACCGGGGGAAACACTCCCGCGGGAAGCACCGGAACAGTGGGGACAAAAGGAACAGACGGCGACGTTACATACGACGCGAACAACATCCTTGACAAATTCGACGGAAAGGATTTCGGCGGGAAGGACTTCCGCATATACTGCGCGAATTACTTCAACGACGCAGTCTTTGTCCGTCAGGCTCCGACAGAGGATGCCGACCCGGCTGACAGGATAAATGCCGCACTGTACAAGCGCGACTCTCAGCTTGAGGAAAAGTATAAGGTCAAGATGGTATATACCATCGCAACAAACGATCAGGTGCTTTCCGACACCGCAAAAGAGCTTGCTTCGACCGGAGAGGACGCCATGGATCTGCTCCTCGGTTCGCTGTTCTATCTCGGAAGCGGTATGCTCAGCGACAATCTTCTCACCGACATCGGAGAGATCAAAGAAATCGACCTGTCAAATGACTGGTGGAACCGCAACATGACAGAGTCCTTCACCCTCGGCGGAAAGACCTTCTTCTCCACCGGCGACATCACGACGCGCGGAACCACCTCCGTTTCCCTCATCCTCTTCAACAAGAAACTGCTTGAGGATGAGAAGACCGAGCTGCCCTATCAGGCGGTCTACGACGGAACATGGACTTACGAAAAGCTCTATCAGATCTACCGCGGAAAGAGCGAGGATCTTGACAAGGACGGCTCCATATCACTTGAGAACGACAAGATCGGCTTCCTTGCCGGAAGCTATTCCTCCTATTTCGGGTGCGGCGGAAGATACACCGTCAGAGAGAGCGACGGCAGCTTTACCGGCGTTTACAACACCCCGGCGAACATAAACATTCTTGAAAAGCTTCAGGAATGGTTCAACGACGATGTTCTCAACCACACCTACTACCCCGGTGTTTCGGCTTTCGTGACCGACCGCGCATATTTCATAGAGGTTGCCGGATGCGACCTTTCGCTCTTCCGCGACATGGAGAACGAATTCGGCGCTGTTCCCTTCCCGAAATTCAACGAGGAGCAGAAGGACTACATCAATTTCGCCAACCCGTGGATAACCACCTGTGCGACCTTCCCGATAACCGTGAAGGACACCGCATTCTCCGGCTTCATGACAGAGGCGATGGCTGCGCTTTCAAGGTACACCTCGTCCCCCGAACAGTATGAGGTCATCATGAAGAACAAGGAGCTGCGCGACGACGACTCCAAGAAGATGCTTGAGATCTGCGTTGCCAGCGCAACATATGACATCGGCTTCAACTACAACTTCGGCGGCGTCCGCTCGGCTATCGAGAACGTCCTTGTCGAGGGCATGAATCCCTCCTCTTCCTTCGCGGCTATCGGCGACAAGTTCAGTGAGAATCTGAATGACTTCATCGCCTCGGTGACGGCGGGGAAATAACAGATAAAAACCGGGGATCCCCGGAAATAATAATCAACCGAAAGGAAAAAGAAAATGAAAAACAGCAGAAAAATCACGGCAATCGTCACGGTGACAGCGGTAATTCTCGCAATGCTCTCCCTCTTCTGCGGAGCGGCGGGAAAGACCTACGAGCTTGTAAAGCCCGAATCCGCGGGCGGAGAAAGCTGGGACGTTATCGACGGTGTGTGGTCGGGAACCATCTCGTCCGGTGCAGGCGGGCTTGAGGCGTGCGAAAGAAAGATTGAGAACGGAGTTCTCACGATAAAAAGCGTAAGCCAGAGCGCGGTTGATACCGCAGACCATGGCATCGGAAACTATATCGGAGTTTCGGATCTTCTGAAGCCGAACACGGAGTACACGCTCACTGCAAAGGTGAAATTCAACAGCAATCCGTCTCATGCTCTGCATACAAAGTATCCGGGAACATATGACAACGTCTATATCAGATTCAGCGGAGACGTATCCGACGCAGAGCCGGTTGCGATCGGAAACACTGACGATTACAAGACCTACACATACAAATTCAAGACCGGAGCCGATGTAAAGGGCACCTACATTCAGATAGGTCCGATCGGTGTAGGCTCTAATGTTCACTGGGGCGCTTTCTGCCCCGGCGCATCCCTTGAGATCGCTTCCGCAAAGCTTGAGGGCGACCTTCTCAAGTCCGATACCACCCCCGGCGATGACAAGCCCGGCGGCGACGATAAGCCCGGTGACAATCCCCCGACCGGAAGCTATGTTCTTCCCGCAGTTATCTGCATGGCTGCGGTTGCCGGATGCGCCGTTGCCGTAAAGAAGCACGGCAGACGCTGAGAACAGTTAAAAAACGCGGGAGAGGACGCCGGGCGCTGCCCGGACCTGCCAAGAAACTTCTTGAAAGAAGTTTCTTGGAACTTCAAGAACTTTTGAACTTATAAGTGATTGGGGAATATGCGGATGTCGGGTTTACTATCCGGCATCCGTCTCCTGCGCGGATGAAAGGAATACTTATGAAAAAAACGATCGCGCTCCTGCTTGCGGCGGTGATGCTTTCCGGCATCTGCGGCTGCGCAAAACCCGGAGAGGGAAACACTACCGGCACAGCCGGTACGACAGGCGGAAAGACTACCGTAAGCACGGGCGACAGTCAGACGACCGACAAGCCTGACGACACGACAAAAACTCCCGACGACACAAACGTCAGGGTCAAAATGAGCAGCAAGCCGAAGGAGATAAAGGAAACCGATTTCTCCGGTTACGGGCTTCAGGTGAACGATGAAGGGATGATAACCCTGAACGGCAAGCCGTTTTACGGCTACGGTGTGAATTTCCACCCGGCGTTCCATCTCGCGCTTGACAAGCAGTTTTACGGTGATATGCACACCGATATCGAGGCGCATTTCAGCAAGCTGGCAGCCGAGGGCATCCCGGTCATGCGCATCAATTTCAATATTTACTACGGCAAGGATGTCGGGCTCTGGGACAAGGCGGCAAGCAAGGACAGATGGTTCGGTGCAATGGACTATATAATTGCGCTTGCCGAAAAGTACAACATCGGCATTATCGCATCGCTTTTCTGGAACGTAGACTCCTTCTGCGAATACACCGGCGATAAGCTGGACATGATAACCTCCCCCGACAGCGCCTCAACTCTTCTGCGCATGAAGTACATAGAGGAGGTCGTCGGCAGGTACAAATACTCCCCCGCGATATACGCATGGGAGATCGGCAACGAGCTGAACCTTGCCGTTGATATCAAAAATACCGAATTTATCGGCACCGACGGCACAAAAAAGATGTTCACGTCAGAGATGCTGACCGCTTATTACAAGCTCATCGGTGATGCAATCCGCAAAGAAGACCCATACCGCATGATAACCGGCGGAGACGCGGCTCCGAGGCTCTGTTCAATGGCTCTCTGGCGCTCCGGCGGAAACGTATGGCAGCCGAACAACAGCTATGATGAGAACAAGACCACCTTTCAGTGGTACACTCCCGCGCCGCTTGACACGATAAGCCTTCATTACCCGGAGCTCGAGTACATGGAGGACTATGTAAAGATCGCGAAGGAGCTTAAGATCGGGCTTTATGTCGGAGAATTCCACTCTACCCTCTTCCACGACAACCCCGGAGACAAGATCAGTCCCGAGGAGAACGAAAATGAGGCACGCGAGCAGTCGACATGGTATGAGATACGCGACACGTTCGAGCGCCTCGGCGTTCAGCTTACAACCTACTGGTGCTACGGCACATATTCGCAGGCAAGGAGAATCGACTCCGCCAGCCTTGAGCTCGGCGTTCTTGACGGGTATGTAAACAACTATTACGTCAACGAGGGTCTTAAGGAAGTAAACGAAAAATTCATCTCCGAAGGCAAAAACGACGCTGTTTCTTACTGGAACAGCGCGGAGTATGCTCTTTTCAGAAAATGAAAATATAAAAATATAAAGGCAAACACACGGAAAGACAGGAAAAATCACTATGCCAATGTATTCAGACAAAACAAATGCCGAAAACATCCTTCACCTTTCTGAGGAGAACCGGAAATCCTTCGTTTTCGGCGCGGAAAACGTCGTTTCGGCGCTCTGCCGGGCGATAAGCGGCAAGGGAGACAACGCTCACGTTGCTATCGAAGCGTGGTACGGCACACCGGCTGACAGACTTGCAAAAGCTGTCGGAGAAGGACTTGAAAAAGCCGGGAAGAAGGTAACGCTCATCTCCACCACCGGGCTTTTCATTGAAAAGGCGGCGCTTGACGCTTACAAAAAGAAGTTTCTCACCGACGATCCGGGCTTCGGCTGGGTCAACATGGACGGCAGGCTTGAGGACATACTTGACGGCGCAAAGGTTGACGCGGTCAGGGAGCAGATAAAGAGTACCGACGGGATCGTTATCCTTTACGGCTCTGCGGCATCGACAAAGCTGCTTGACGGTCTGTTCGACATGACCCTTTTCATGGACATCCCGCGCGAGCAGATGCTGTGGAAGATGTGGGACGGGAACCTTATTCCGTTCGGCTCCGACACTCCCGATGCCGGTTATATGTGGAAGGAGTATTACTACTGCGACTACTACCTGCTCCACTTCATGAAAAAAGAAGTGCTTGAGAAGATGGATTACTATCTTGAAAGCATCGCTTTCGACACCCTGAAGCTGATTCCCCGCGCGGCGTATGACGAGATGATAAAGGCTCTTGTCAGCCAGCCGGTGAAGCAGATAAAGGAATTCCAGCCCGGACCGTGGGGCGCGTACAGATACCGCGACCTGTTCAACGTGCCGGGGCTCGGCTGCAACGCATGGAACCGCCTTGCCAGCCCGGAGCTCGGACTTCTTGTCGATGTCGGCAGAGAGGAAAACATCGAGCTGCCGCTTATGAGCCTTATGCAGTACGGCGAGGAGCTTTGCGGAAAGCTGCTTCATGAGAAATATCCCGACCTCTTTCCGCTTGAGATATGGCTTGACGACGGATATTTCCCGGAACCTCAGCCGGCAGAGCGCATCAGTATGCCGATCCACAACCATCCCGGAAGCGACTATGTGAAGAAGCACTTCAACGAGCCTCTCGGACGTTATGAGACCTATTACATTGCCGAGGCATACGAGGGCGCCAACACCTGGATGGGCTTCAAAGACGACGCTGACCTTGAGGAGTGGGAGAGAGAATGCTACCGCTCCGACAACATCGTTCCGATCGAAAAGTGGAAGGACTACATCGCAAACCACGTCAGCAACGAGGGCGACCTCTATCTCATTCCTCCGGGGACGGTTCACGGTCACGGCGGAAACCAGATGGTTCTTGAAATGGACACCTGCCCGTCGATAGCCGGAACCGAATATTCCTTCTTCGAGTACGATTTCGCAAGAAAGACCTGGAACGACAAGGAGCAGACCATGAGCGGCAGACCCATGAAAATGCACCTTGAGCACGCATTCGACAACGAAAAATGGCGCCGCGAGCCTTACGTGAAGGAGCATCTCCGTGCCGGACGTCACGTCACAGAGTGGAACAAGGAATACAGCCGCGACGAGTACGACACTCTTCCCGAAATGCCCTTCACCGTCGAGCGCCTGCACTTCTACAACCGTGCGGTCAACGACACAAAAATGAAGTTCATGCACCTTGTGACCCTCACCGTCGGCACAAAGGTAAGAATCGTATCAAAGTCCGACCCGACAAAGTTCACCACCCTCAACCGCCTCCAGAGCGCGATAATCCCCGCATCCTTCGGAGAGTATGAGATAATCAACGACGACGGCGGCAGCAGCACCCTCGTCCAGCTCCGCTGGAAGGAAGGCGTATGAAGGACTTCTCCCGTCTCGGGATCCGGGTAAAGGACGGCGTCATGACCCTGAACGGCAGACCGTATCACGGTGTCGGGGTGAATTTCTTCCCCGCGCTGTCCCTCTGCCTTGACAGGGTCGTGTACGGCGACACGAGAACCGATGTCGAGGATTACATAAGAAAGCTGTCAGAAGCCGGCATTCCCTGTATGCGCGTCATGTTCGGAGTGTTTTACGGGGAATACGTTCACCTCTGGGCAGAGAAAGAAAAGCGGGCTAAGTACCATGAAGCGTGCGACCTGCTTGTCTCCCTTGCGGAAAAGTACAGAATAGGGATAATCGCGTCTCTGTTCTGGAACGTCAATGCCTTCTGCGACTACGTCGGCGACGAGCTTGACCTGATTGCCGACCCGGAAAGCCGTTCGACAAAGCTGCGGCTTGAGTACGTCAGCGACATTGTCGGCAGGTACAGATTTTCCCCGGCAATATGGGCATGGGAGATCGGCAACGAGCTGAATCTTGCCTGCGAAATGACCGACACCGAATTCACCACCTCAAAGGGGGAAAGAAACCCTTTCCTGACGGAGTACCTGACCGGGTACTATAAGATCATCGGCAGGGCGGTGCGCGAGATCGATCCTTACAGGATGCTGACCGGCGGCGATGCGGCGCCGAGGACAAATTCAATGGCTCTGTACAGATCGCGGGGAACCGTAACAGAGCCGGAAAACAACCGCGAGGACAACCGCGCCGCGCTTATGTGGTACACTCCCGCTCCGCTTGACACTGTCAGCGTGCACTATCCGGAGCTTCGGCTGATGAAGGAGTATTCGGAGCTTGCAAAAGAGCTGAAGATCGCTCTCTATGTCGGCGAGTTCCACGGAAAGCTGTTCGTGAATCCTCTCGACGCTCTCTCCCCGGACGAGAGCCCGGAGGAAAAGGCAGAACAGGACAGCTGGAACGAAATGCTTGACACCTACATGAAGTGCGGCATCGGGCTTGTGACCCAGTGGTGCTACGGAAGCTATTCGCAGGGCAGAAACGTTGACCCCGCCAGCCTTGAGCTCGGCGCAGACGGCGGCATCGTTCAGAATCTCTACATTAGGGACGGAATCAACCGCGCGAATTCCTTCTATCAGAAAAACGGCATGGCAGACACCGCCGCTTACTGGTCGGATAATCTCTGACAAAAACCCTCATTGCGTAAAACTCACGCAATGAGGGTTTTATATTTTTGGGGCGCTGCCCCAAACCCCGCTCACTTTCTTTAAAAGAAAGTGAGGGAAAGAAGAACTGGGAAAGAAATAATAAAGGGATAACAGAGATGAAAGTACTTAATCACGCTGCTGCACAATGACTGTACGGCAACCATTAAAACTTTTTTCAGTTGCCTCTTTGCTTCTTTCTCTCAGAGAAAGAAGACGTTCTCCTCTCAAATCCCCTGCCAGAGCATAGCGTCGGCGACCTTCATGAAGCCGGCGATGTTTGCGCCTGCGACGAGGTTGCCCTCCATGCCGAACTCTTTTGCGGCTTCGGAGGCGTTTTTGTAGATGTTCTTCATGATGCCGCAGAGCCTTTCGTCAACCTCCTCAAACGTCCAGGAGAGGCGGAGAGAGTTCTGGGACATTTCAAGTCCGGAGGTGGCAACGCCGCCGGCATTTGCAGCCTTTGCGGGGCCGAAGAAGACGCCGCTCTTCAGGAAGGTCTCGATAGCCTCGGGCGTGCTGGGCATATTTGCGCCCTCGCATACTGCCTTCACGCCGTTCTTCACAAGGAGAGCCGCGCTTTCGGCGCAGATCTCGTTCTGGGTGGCGCAGGGGAGTGCGATGTCGCATTTTATCGACCAGATGCCGGAGCAGCCCTCGGTATAGACAGAGCCGGGAACACGCTTTGCATATTCGGAAATGCGTCCGCGCTCGACCTCCTTTATCTGCTTGACAACATCGAGCTTTATGCCGTCCCTGTCATAGATATAGCCGTTGGAGTCGGAGAGCGCAACGACCTTCGCGCCGAGGGTCTGAGCCTTCTCGCAGGCATAGATCGCGACGTTTCCGGAGCCGGAGATCACGGTCGTCATGCCGTCGAAGGACATTCCGTGCTCGCGGAGAAGCTCGTTCGTGAAGTAGCACAGACCGTATCCGGTTGCCTCTTTTCTTGCAAGCGAGCCGCCGTAGGAAAGCGATTTTCCGGTAAGGACACCGGTGTACTCGTTCATTATCTTCTTGTACTGACCGAACATATAGCCGATCTCGCGCGCTCCGGTTCCGATGTCGCCTGCCGGAACGTCGGTGTCGGGTCCGATGTGGCGGTACAGCTCCGTCATGAATGCCTGACAGAAGCGCATGACCTCCGCGTCACTCTTTCCCTTCGGGTCAAAGTCGGAGCCGCCCTTGGCACCGCCCATGGGAAGTCCGGTCAGGGAGTTCTTGAACACCTGCTCGAAGCCGAGGAACTTCAGGATCGAGGAGTTGACCGACGGGTGAAGCCTGATGCCGCCCTTGTACGGTCCGATAGCCGAATTGAACTGGAAACGGTAGCCGCGGTTGACTCTTACATTACCCGCGTCGTCTACCCATGTTACTCTGAATCTTATCGAACGCTCCGGCTCGGTCATTCTTTCGATTATCCCGGCCTTCACGATGTCGGGGCGCTTTTCGACGACAGGCGCAAGCGACTCAAGCACCTCTCTTACCGCCTGATGGAATTCGGGCTCTCCGGGGTTGCATTCAACAACGCTTTCATATACTCCGGCAAGGTATCCGTTTTTTATCGACATATTTATTTCCTCCGTATGTTCTGCAGGATTGATTTTTTTATTTATCAATTATAACCCCGTTTTGCCCCGGTGTCAAGTGTTTTTTGAATTTTTTTGTTCAGCCGGCTGCAAAAACCGGTTTTTTCGGTCTCAGGCTCTGTCTTGATTTGTTCACAATAGTAGTATATAATATAGCGTGGACAAGTATCAGGGAAACGAGGACACGCTTTTGAACATCGCAAAGATAATGATACCCAAAGTCTGCACCGTTTTCATCCATGAGGACGACACCGTAAGACAGGGGATCGAGGTAATGAAGCGGCACGGCTATACGGCTATCCCGGTGCTCGACCCGGGCGAAAGATACATCGGATGCTTAAGCGACAGCGACATCCTCCGCCATGTGCTTGAGGCGGGCACCACCGACCTTAAGGAGCATGAGAAATACCGCATAAAGGACATACTCCGCCGCGATTTCTGCCCTCCGCTCGGCATTCAGGCGGATATCGACGAGGTCACAGACGCGCTTTTGCGTCAGAATTTTGTCCCGATAGTCGATGACAGGAATTATCTCTGCGGGATCGTCACAAGACGCTCGCTGATAATGTATTATTCCGACACCCGCGGATATGCGGTTCCGGAGTGATTTTCCCCGCGTTTCCCGGATTTTTTCGGAAAACCCCTTTTCAGATCCGCGGAAATGTGATAATATAGTAGGACATTATTTACCCGACGGAGGTTTTTATGGTTTTCCCGGCATCAATTGAATCAGGCTCGGTCTCCGACACCGAAAATGCCGGAAAAATGCTCGGGGAATATCTGCTTTCCGCCGGGGAAAACGATGCCTTCATTGCGCTGTACGGCGACCTCGGAGCCGGAAAAACCGCATTTGTCAGAGGGCTTGCGGAGGTATTGACACCGGGAGCGCCGGTATGCAGTCCGACATACACGGTCGTCAACGAGTACCGCGGAAAAAGCGGCAGGCGACTCTGCCATTTCGATATGTACCGCATTGCGGACGACGACGATCTCTATTCAATCGGCTTTTACGACTATTCCGGCTGCATCATGGCTGCCGAATGGTGCGAAAAGATCCCCTTTGCCCTGCCGGACGATTATTTCCGCGTCACAATCAGAAAAACCGGAGAGAACGACAGGAAGATAACGATTGAAAGAATAAGGGGAACGCTCAGAGAAACTTTTTGAAAAAAGTTTCTCCGAGACCTCTTCAAAAACTTTTGAAAAGGATATTTTAAGATATATTTTTTCAGTTGTCTCTTCGCTTCCTTCTCTCAGAGAAGGAAGACGTTTCCCCTTCAAAACCGGAGTTTAACCATATGAAAATTCTTGCAATCGATTCAACAGAAACAACCGTTGCGGCGGCTGTTGCCGAGGGGCGGGTGCTTACGGCATCCGTGACGTTGAACGGACGGCTGAACCACAGCGAAACGCTTTTGCCCGCGATCGAAGAAATTATGCGCGGTGTGGGACTGGATTACGGCGACATTGACATTTTTGCCTGCTCGGAGGGTCCCGGCTCTTTCACCGGAGTGCGGATCGGTGCGGCAACGGTCAAGGGGCTGGCCTTCGGACGGGGAAAGCCGTGTGTCGGAGTCTCGGCTCTGCACGCAATGGCATACAATTTCATCGGCTTTTCCGGGATCGTCTGCCCGGTCATGGACGCCCGACGCTCTCAGCTTTACAACGCGGTTTTCAGGATAAACGGCAGAGAAATAATTCGCCTCTCCCCCGACAGAGTGATCACTGCAGCGGAGCTTGCGGCGGAGCTTTCCGGATATCCCGGAGAGCCGGTATATTTCTGCGGCGGCGGGTATGATATCGCAAGGGAAGCCTGCCGGGACAACCGGAATGTCGCACTCACTCCGGAGCTTATGCGGTATCAGAATGCGTTTTCCGTCGCTCTCTGCGCACTTGACAGGTATGAAGGTGCCGCGGGCGGGGATTTCACCGACATTTCGCTCTCACCCTCTTACCTTCGCCCCTCATCGGCGGAGAGAAACCGGAACAGGATATAATTTAAACGGAGATGAATAAAATGAACACCACAAGAAAGATCGCCATCGGCTGTGACCACGGAGCATATCTGCTCAAGGAAAGCGTCAGACTGCACCTTGCTTCTCTCGGGTTCAGCTGCACCGACTTCGGCACCTACGGTCCGGAAAGCGTCAATTACCCGGTATACGCACACCGGGTCTGCGAGGCAATACAGAAGGGCGAGGCTGACCTCGGAATCCTTCTCTGCAGCACCGGCATCGGTATGAGCATGGCGGCAAACAAGCACCGCGGGATCAGAGCCGCGCTCTGCGGAGACACATATTCCGCCCGCTTCACAAGAATGCACAATGACGCAAACGTCCTCTGCATGGGAGCAAACGTCGTCGGCGGCGGGCTTGCGTTTGACATCATCGACACCTTCCTCTCGAACGAATTCGAGGGCGGCAGACACAAGGTCAGGGTCGATATGGTTATGGGGTTTGAGAATAATCCGTGAGAGCTATATCATCCTTACGGTGACTTCAGACATCCCCACTAATTCATAATTTCTTAAAACAGTTCTTCTTTCCCCCTTTCTTTTCAAGAAAGGGGCAGGGTTTGGGGCGGCGCCCCAAAATAAATAATTATTCAGGATTCAAAATGAGCAACAAGGCGGTATGGAAGGGTACGGCGATAACCGCGCCCGTGCCTCCGGTCATGGTGACCTGCGGGGAGCCGGGAAAAGCGAACATCATCACGGTGGCGTGGACGGGGACGGTAAATACCAAGCCTCCCATGACATATATCTCGGTGCGCCCGACGCGGTACTCTTACGGCATCATAAAAACGGGCGGCGAGTTCGTTGTCAATCTCACGACTGCGGCGCTTGTGAAAAAAGCGGATTACTGCGGCATATATACCGGCGCAAAGGTGGACAAGTTCAGAAAATGCGGTCTGACCGAGGGACAGGCATCGGCAGTCAACGTTCCGCTGATCGCGGAATCTCCGGTCAATATCGAGTGCCGCGTCACGCAGGTGATTCCGCTCGGCAGCCATGATATGTTCCTTGCGGAGATCGTTGCGGTCGACATTGACGGAGAGCTTATAGACAGCTCCGGGAAGCTTCACCTTGAAAGAGCCGGTCTTGCGGCCTTTGCACACGGGGATTATTATGCCCTCGGCAAAAAGCTGGCTCCGTTCGGCTGCTCGGTAAAGGAAAAAAGCAAATCAAAAAAAGCACGTTGCCATTAAAATCAAGGAGTTAAACCGATGAAAAAAATAATCACGGCAATCACAGCCGGACTTGCTGTTACAATGCTTATGAGCGCGTGCTCAAACCGCGGCGGCAGCACGGAAAGCGGAACAACGAATGAAACCGGTTCCGACAGCGCCTCCCAGACACAGGCGCCCGATCCGGTCAAGGAAAACGGCTACTCGATAACCTACTACTGGGGCCCTCCGTATGAGAATTTCACAGAGGATGAGGTCATCCGGATGAAGGATGCCGGATTCGACATCGTTCCGATACTGACCTTCCCGTGGGAGCCCGAAAAAATCGAAAAAGCAGTTGCTCTTCTTGAAAAGCACGGGCTGAATGCGGCGGTTAAAGACGGTATCGTCGAATCGATCTACAGCCGCGACGAGCTTCCGACGCAGGAAGAGGTCGATCAGTGCGTAAGGAAGCTGGTCGAACGCTACGGAAAATACGGAAACGTGAAGGAATGGGTGCTCTGCGACGAGCCCAACGCACTCAAATTCAAGGTCCTGTCGATGTTTGTCGACGCCATCCACCGGATAGACCCGGAGAGAAAGGCATTCATCAACCTGCTGCCCACCTACGCAACCCCCGATCAGCTTAAAACAGCAACGTATGAGGAATATCTGGACACATTCTGCTCGATTGTCAAGCCGGACTATATAAGCTATGACAACTATGACTTCCTCGGAGGCGATACCACCTCTTCCCAGCGCGGAGAGTTCTTCCTGAACCTTGAATATGCCGCTGCGGCAGGAAAGAAATACGGCCTTGAGACAAGAGTTATCGTTCAGCTCGTTCAGCATATAGCATACAGCAATGTCTCTGAGTCTGAAATTGCATGGCAGGCAAACGCGTCGCTCCTTTACGGTATGAAGAGCCTGTCCTATTTCACCTACTGGCAGCCGGATAACGTCAATTATACCCCCACGTCAATGATAACAATTGACGGTGTTGCCACAAAGCACTACACCGATGTTCAGAACGAGAACAAAATTACAAGAGTCCTCGGCTCCGCGCTCTATGACACCGAATCCGAAAAGGTCTACCGCATCGGCGACAGCCGCCTGAGGGGCGTTGACGACTATCCGGAAAACGGAAAGCTCGGCGCCCTGACCGGAGAGAATGCGCTTGTCGGGTTCTATAAGAACGGCTGGTTCATGGTCATGAACTCCGAGCCGACAAAAGCCGATGCTCCCTCCTCCCTCGTCATGAGCGGAAACGCGGCGGGATATGAGTGGCTCAACCCCGAAAGCGCGGAATGGGAGTCGCTCTCCGGCTGTTCATACGTCAAAGAGGCTGACGGAAAGCTGACCTTCACGCTTCCCGCAGGACGCGCGATGCTTGTCAGAGCAAAATGACCGGGAGAAGGTAAGTTTAATTAAAAAAATCGCAGTCAAAGGAAGGTAAGTTTAATGAAAAGAATCACAGTCAAAGAGTTATTCGCTTCACCGGAAAGCTGTTCCGGTAAAGAAATCACCGTTGCCGGCTGGTGCCGCGCAATCCGGGCAAACAACAATTTCGGCTTCATCGACCTGAATGACGGAAGCACGCTTCCCTGCCTTCAGGTGGTGTTTGAGGCTGAAAAGCTCGGCAACTATAAAGAGATCGCAAAGCAGAATGTCGGCGCTTCCGTCGCAGTTAAGGGAATATTCGAGCTCACTCCCGGAGCAAAGCAGGCATTTGAGCTGAAGGCTACGGAAATCGAGGTCACGGGAACCTCCACCCCCGATTATCCGCTTCAGAAAAAGCGTCACTCCGACGAATTTCTCCGCACAATTGCCCACCTCCGGCCGAGGACAAACAAGTACGAGGCGGTGTTCAGGGTACGCTCGGTCGCCGCTTATGCCATCCACAAGTTCTTTCAGGAGAGAAACTTCGTCTATGTCCACACTCCGATAATCACCGGAAGCGACTGCGAGGGTGCGGGCGAAATGTTCCGGGTGACCACGCTTGACCCCGACAGCCTCCCGCGCACCCCGGACGGAAAGGTCGATTATTCGCAGGATTTCTTCGGCAAGCCGACAAATCTCACCGTCTCCGGTCAGCTCAATGCCGAGACATATGCGCTGGCGTTCGCCAAGGTCTACACCTTCGGTCCGACCTTCCGCGCCGAAAAGTCCAACCCTCCCCGCCATGCGGCTGAGTTCTGGATGATGGAGCCGGAGATCGCATTCGCCGACCTTGACGACGACATGGAGCTTATCGAATCGATGCTTAAATACGTCGTTGCGTATATCATGAAGGAATGCCCCCGTGAGCTTGAGCTGTTCGATAAATTCATCGACACCACGCTGCTTGACAGGCTTCACAACATCGTCGGGAGCGACTTCGCAAGAGTCACCTATACCGAGGCTATAAAGCTCCTCAAAGAAAGCGGAGTCACCTTCGAGTACCCCATCGACTGGGGCAGCGACCTCCAGACAGAGCATGAAAGATACCTCACCGAGAAAGTCTACGGCAGACCGGTATTCGTCACCGACTGGCCGCGCGACATCAAGGCGTTCTATATGAGGGTCAACGACGACGGAAAGACGGTTGCGGCGGTCGATCTCCTTGTCCCCGGAGTCGGGGAGCTTGTGGGCGGCTCGCAGAGAGAGGAGCGTCTTGACGTGCTTCTTGAGAGCATAAAGAAGTTCGGTCTTGACGAGAACGATTACAGCTGGTACGTCGATCTCCGCCGTTACGGCGGGGCAAAGCACGCCGGCTTCGGCCTCGGATTCGAGCGTCTTATTATGTACGTCACCGGCATCGGCAACATCAGGGACGTTGAGTCCTTCCCGAGAACCACAGGTTCGGCGGATTTCTGATATCCTGACACAAAAATACGGCTTCATTCACATCCCGGCGGATGCGTCTGAAGCCGTTTCTTTTTTATTTTCAGATTATCTCAAGCTCTTTCAGCTTTGCCATGAATTCCGCGACGTCCCCTGCGGCGGTTTCGCGGTCAACGTCGTACTCATCAAGCACCTTTGAAACTATCTCTTCCTCGGAGGTCACGTCCGGGAGGATATCCCATATGAACGCGGCAAGCTCGTTGAGAGCGAAAAGCCCGTTGCTGTCAAGGGTCGATTTTCCGACCGGGACAAGTATGCAGTCTCCGGCGATCTCTCTTTTTATCAGTTCCTTTTTGATTTCCATAGCGATTCTGTCCTCTCAGTCATTTTTTCCGCCGAAGCGGCGCTCCGCCTCTTCAAGCGTGAAGCGGTAGATATCTTCGGTCATTTCACACACGTATTCCGGCGGGGTGTCGTAGCCGCCGGTCTCGGATTCGCTTATTGCGGCGCAGATGCTGCACATATTCTGCTTTGCGCACGACGAGCAGGATGACGGAAGCCGTATCGCCGCGGATTTTTCGCGTATCCGGTCCCATGCCGCATCAAATCCCGCCTCAAGCGGATAGGCGACCGGGGCTTTCATCAGCCCGCAGGGGAGCATTTTGCCCTCCCACGTCAGCCAGAAGCTGGCGTTTCCGGCGCGGCAGGATATTCCCTCCGCAGTCGGGTCGCCTGGGCATTCCTCTGCCCTGCATACGCCTTTTCTCATGTTCTCGGCGCGTCCCCTGAACTCGTCGTCGGTGAATCTTAAGGTATCGTACCGCACCGAGGCCTCAGCCGCCTGCTCTGCCGTCAGTCTGCCGCTTCCGGCGCTCTTGTCATACCGCGTCGGCGGGTACATATATGACGATGCCTTGACGTGTACGCCTAGCTCCTTTGCGGTTTTCAGTATCTTCTCAAGGTCGGCGCTGTTATACTCGGTCAGCGAGACGTTCAGGCGGGTATCTATCCCGTGCGCCCGGAGTGATCGTATATTTTCGACCACCCTGTCATGGCACGGTATGCCGCACATATTCTTATATGTCGCATCGCTTGCGCCGTAGAGCGAGATATTCATCCGGAACGGCGGGTCCTCCGCAAGGCGGTCTATGATCTCTTCATTCAGGAGCGAGCCGTTTGAATTTATCGAGATCATCAGTCCCATTTTCTTCATTCCGCGGAATATCTCAAAGAAATCCTCTCTGATAAAAGGCTCTCCGCCGGTGAGAAGTGCAAATATCATGCCGCGCTTCACCGCCTGCGAAGCAAGCGACAGCCATGCTTCCGCTGACAGCTCCCGCGCCTTCAGTCCCTCGTCAGTGCCGTGGATATAGCACATGGGACAGCGGAAATTGCACCGCGCGGTCAGCTCAAAATTGCCGGAGACCGGCAGTCCCAATTTTCTGCCCTTCGAGTGCAGATATGTTGAAAGATAAGGCTCTTCACGGTTCACGGTTCTGACTCCTTTATTTGGGGGGTATGCCGGGCGCTGCCCGGAGCAATGCCTTGGCATTGCTCCCACCTGCCTCAAGGAACTTCTTGAAAGAAGTTCCTTGAGAATCTTCAAGAACTTTTGAAAAAAGAAATATTATCTACCGGCAGCACAACAGTTGCACCAACCAATAATATTATTATCAGTTGCCTCTTTGCTTCTGTTCTCCTGCAGAAAATCCCTGCGGGATTATCTGCCGAGAAAGAAGACGTTCCTCTCAAGCGCCTCCACCGCGCGGAGGTCGGGGGTGCATTTCTGGAGACAGACGGGAACAGAGGTCACGATTTTCCTGACGATGTCTGACGCGCGGGAAACCTGAGCGGTGTCCCATGTATTGACGCAGACGCCCTCCCAGACCTTTCTGAATGCCGCAAATCCGTGCAGGCGGGTAACAGAGTTCTCCGTTGCCTGCTCGATATAAACGATCGCCCTGAGCGGCAGTGTGCGGTTCAGGCAGATACCTGAGCTTCCGGAGTACGGAAGTCCGGAGGCACACGGAACCGAATCGATTATCCGCAGAACCGACCTGTCGCCGTTTATCACAACAGCCCCGCGGTTTTCGCGCCATAGCTCCGCCTGAGTGGACTTTCCCGTCCCGGAAGGTGCGGTGAACAGCACAGCTTTCCCGCCGACTTCGATAAACGACGAATGGAGAATCGCCCCGCCCGCCATTCCGACAAGCCGCTCGGTTCCGATTGTCTCAAGAACCGCCGATGCCGTGATCTTTCGGTAAACCGAACGTTTCATAGTGATCCTGATACCGCTTTCACGGTATTCCGCAATTATCCCGGCATTGTCCGCGCCGTCTGAAAGTGCTCCGAAGCAGCGGACAATTGCATCGCCGCAGTCGTATTCCGTCATATTCGGAAGTGCCGCACGGATCTTTCCCTCCGGCATTATAAGCCTGTCCGCGATTCTGACGGTGACATCGGTCATCCCGGCGCGCGGCTCGCAGGCAAAGACCGGAAGCTCTCTGCCCTCGCTGAAATCCTCCCCGTCCGGGAGGTCAAGTGCCAGCCCGACGCCGGCAAAACCGTAATATCTCTTCATATAGCCTCGCCGACGGTCTTACTGGCAGGTGACAAAGACAACGGTGCTTCCCTTTACGGAAAAATGCCCCGCGTTTATCTGCCTTACCTCTCCCGGCTCAAGACCGCCGTTCACCGTCGCACGGTAGGTAATGCCGCCGTAATAGTACCCGTCGCGGAAATTCTTATAGAAAACCGTGACGTCGCCCTCTATTTTCTTCCCGGAAATGTTTGTCACGTTCAGCTTGCCGTCAAGCCCGCCGATCTTTATTCTGTCGCCGCAGAGAGTCGGTTCTGTTTCAAAAAACACCCGGTTGTTCAGCCGTCTGTCGGCAAAACCGTCGGCTGACCGATACTCCATCCGTTTTTTTTCAAGCAGGACGGCTTTACCCTTCGGCGGGAGGGTCGAAATGCTGAATTCCGCCGTCCCTGCGCTTCCGGTCAGGGTTATTTCCCCGTACTGAAGCGTCTTTTCCGAGCGGTTTTCTACGGTTATCATAAAAATTCCGGTAACGGTGTCGTTTTTGCCGTCCTCCATGTATGCGCCGCTGTATCTGCCGAAGCCGGTTATGAATATTCCGTCCCCGAGGTCGACCTCGGCTGTATTCTTATCGGTATCCGGCATAACTTCGCTGTGCCGCTGTGAATTTCTGACCGTTGCATAGGTCATCACGGCGACTGCGGCAAAGATCACGGCGGCGACCGCGACGGCTCTGAGCCTTTCATGTGATGCTTTTTTCATACAATACAGCGCCGCCCCGCAATTTTTTCCTTTGCGGCTTCCCGGGATTTCCTCCGGGTCTGCTGCCGGCACGGAATACCGGAACTGCCGCCTGACGGAATTATGCCCGAACAGTTTTTTCTCATAGTGCTTCCTCTTGAACGCGGCACTTTGACCGACCCTGCCGCCAATGCAATAATTATATCACAGAACACAGTGTTTTGCAAGTAAGTTCGCTTGGTTTTTCTCTTTAAGACAAACAACCTACCCGCAAAATTGCGGGTAGGTTGGGGGAGTTATGGGTCAGAGGGAGTTGAAGAGGTTATTCGAATCCGAAGGGATATGATAACAGAATCCGTTCCAACCGTCGGGTTGTTCAACGTTGCACACACCGCTATCTACGAACACCATAAGCCCCGGCGCATATTGATATGCGCAGGTGGATTTTGATGGCAGATTATTGTGAACAGCGCATCCTGCCGCAATTGTCGTTGCGAGAGAGAAGTCATCGAATATGATCTCAGGCTTTGTATATGCTTTTTTCATTTCAATGCTCCTTTCTCAGCCGAACAGTACGGAGAGGATGTTCTTTATCAGCCTGCCGATGAAGCCGCCGATAAGTGCGCCTATGCTTCCGCCTGCAACCACGGGGGCGGTAACGGGAGCGGAAACATTTCCGTTACTGTCGCGCGCCACTACGCTGATTTCCGGGTTATCCTTGAGGATCCGGTCGATGGCCTTCTTCCAGATCCTGTTGCCTGTTTCACTGTCGACCGTGAAGTCGGTGACCTTTTCTCCGTCGATCTCGATACCGTCAACATCGGGAGAGGTAATGACAGTGATGTCCTTATCCTCGACTCTGACGTCAACCTTGCCCGGCTCGAACGGTGTTTTGGGGTTCAGAACCTCATCGACCGCCGAAAGTGCCGCAAGCGCGGACTTTTCGTCCATTGTGAGGCTGAGCGTATCGGTTGCCACGGGCTTCACGCTGTATGTCGCCTTGAGGTTGGTTATCGAGAGGATGCTGTCAGCGTCGCCGACATTCATTATCACAACCGTCTTGCCGTTGAGGTCCTTGATGCTGCGATACATATCGGTTGCGGTTGCAAGAACGGTTCCATTCTCCGGCTCACTGCCGACCGCGAATATCTTGCAGGAGGCATTTTTGCCCTCCACTATATTCTTCAGTGCTATCTGAATGTCAGCCACATTTCCGGCTGCATTCAGCCTGAACGCGACTGCCTGACCATTTGCAAGATACAGCTCGTTGTTCGGACCGTAGCTTGTGTAGTCTGCCATGGAAACATTTCCGGTCTGACCGTCGATGAAGATCATGCCGTTTGCGGCGCTGTCAACCGCGAAGGATTTGTCCCTGATAATCATATCGCGGAGCTCCATGTAGGTCGGCCAGCACTCGCCGTCAGCCTTGTAGGCATTTTCGTAGTTTTCCTGTGAGCCGCCTGCCACGCCGGCAACTGCGCCTGCGGGGTCATAGATTCTGACAGCGTCGAGCCAGAAATCGTAGCTTCCGCCGCCGTTCTGTCCGTATGCGAAGAAGTCCGCGTAGGCAACGGTGATTGTCACATCGTACTTTCCGTAGTCAAGATTTGCGACCTTCATGACCGGTATCTGCCAGAGAGCCTTTGCAGTGTCGGGCGCGGGAGTCCACTCTCCGGTCACGGAGTCATACGTGTAGCCGTAATAGGTGTCAACGAGATAGTTCTTGCTGTACCCGTTTTCGCCCGTCACCGAGACGACTATCGTGCCGCTGGTGTTGGTGGTCGCGCTTATCACGTCGAAGCCGGTGCCGTAGAAGCTGAACTTCGCCGTTGCGTAGTTGCTGCCGGAGACAGTCACCTTGTGGGCACTGCCGAGGGAGAACTTCGACATTGTGTCGTATGCCTGATCGTAGCCGTAGACGTTACCGCCGTGATCTATGCGGTCGGCACTCTGTTCTTTGGATACGGTCGTGCCTTCGGTCTCCCACGAGCAGCCGGAGCCTTCAAACCTGATGAAGTCGCTGAAGGTGTCTTCGTAGTAGACGGTTGTGGCGGGGATGATGGTGATGTGTTTCTGCGCGGTGGGAAGCTTGATCTGAGTGCCGTCAGCAAGCGTGATGGTCAGCTCAATATCAAGCGTAATCACCTCTGCGCCGTGTATTGTCTTGTTGAGGGTATAGATCAGCTGTGCGTCGGTTTTGTTTCCGACGAGCTCAACCGTTCCGTATCTGAATGTCTGGTCTTTTGCCAGTTTTACGTCGGTAACAAGAGCGGTCGCCGCGACATTACTGTCAAACAACTCGGTTATCCTGAGCGGGAGACCGAAATCAACAACATACGCCCTTGAAGTATCGTTGATTTCGAACGAATAGATCTCGTGCATGGTTGTTCCGGCAAGGTCGATGCCTCCGGCTGTTCCCTTTGCGTTGAGATTGTTTTCGTACTTGAATACCGAATTATTGTCGGGAGTAAGATTGCATCTGATTCCTTTGATATGGAGGGTTTCGCCCGGTGCAAGCTCTACGGTTGTGAGATATGCCGTAACCTCTGCAAGATCAGCGCAGGTCTGCTCGTTGCGTACGGCGGTATCGCTGATCTGAATCCATGCTGTGAACGGCCCTCCGGCATTGATAACCGCCTTTGAGTTGTTGCCGTTTACAAACTTCGACTCAGTTCCGTTGAACTCGATTCTGTTTCCGCAATTGTCGGTATCGACAAAGCTGATGTCGGTCATCGGAAGGTTGCCCTTGTTTGTGACCATGAGGTCATAAATGACATCGACGGACGTGTGAAGAGCAGAGCCGCTGTTAACTTCTATGCCGTTTGTTGCATTGTATGCCTTCTTGTCAACGCTGATCGCGGGGGTGGCGAGTTCGAGGTTGGTTTCTATTGCAAAGTTGGAGCAATCGGAGAAACGTTCCATATAGAAGAACGTAAAGGTTGCAATCTCTCCGTCAACAAGTCCGCATTTTTCAGCGACATCGTTCAGGTAAACAGTATCGCTCAGTGACCAGTGCGCACCGCCGAGGTCGAATGCAAGATTGCCGTTGATGAAGAGGTAAACGTCATCATCTCCGGTGAACTTGAAGTACAGATTTTCCGAATTGTTGTAAACAAACTGCGCTTCTCCGCGGAGCGTGTAGTTTCCGTTCGGAGCAACGGGATAGTTAGCATCTGGCGTTGTACCTTTCTGCATATCAGTTGTATCACCGAGAACGGAGTCATATCCGAGTCCGTTTATCGGATAGAAGAACTGCTGTGAAGATGTGCCTTCCGGAGTATTGTTGTATATAGAACGGTTAGTTCTGTCATAAACTATTCCGGAGCTGTTGTATGCCTTGAGGTAATATGCACCGTTGGAATTCTTTTTCAGTACAAGTTTGTCGTAAGCATCAACAGTCATTCCGTATATCGGAAGATTATATGTGCCGCCGTTTACGTTGTCGGTAACCTCTGCATAGTTTGTATCGCCCACAAAGAGGGTGTTCAGCAGATACCATGCAAGGTCATATGCATTCGTAATGTTCGCGTAAGTTTTCGCGGTTGCAAATGCATCGGAGAATTCGGTGGTATCTTTTCCGAGAACCGAACGCGGACTTGAGGTTTTCAGGAACTCATCAGAAAGAATGTTGTTCCAGTTTTTTGCACCGCTCGACCGGTCGGCATAGTAACCGCTTGCCAGTTTATCTGCAACAAATTTTACAACATCATCTGAATACTCCGGCATTCCCGTTGAACTCAATTTGTCTTTTACAAGTCCAGTTCTAATATACGGACCGCCCTTGGGATTCCAAGAGCTTGGGCGCTCGGAGGCATTATCCATAGGAGTTAATTGCTTTAGTCCTGTATTTGGGATATCAGCAAGTGCAAGCTTTTCTGTCGATCTCAAGTTTGCAACGAGCTGTCCCCAAATCTCTGATGATTTCTCAAGTCCAAAGTCAAACAACAACCCATCTGCGCGGTAATCGACTATTGTTATCGGTATCTCGATTTCGTTGCTCTTTACGGTGATGTAGTAAAGAGTGTTATCGATTACTACTGTGGTGTTGCCGATCTTGTGACCGGTGAAGGTGAGGGTGGTGTAGGCAGGAGTTGCAGGAACAGTTACCGTCTTGGCTTTGTAAACAGTGATATTGGGTACAGCTGAATCAATATCATCAGATGATATCCTTTGAGCATCTCCAATCGGAGTTACATTGTTAGTTGAGCCAGTTTCTGAATAACCCCATGTATACGTATAATTTCTGCTAATCCATGACCCCGTAATATCGCATTTAGCATACAACGGATAATAACTATCTCCAACTTTGCAATAATAATTGGATATTAGTTTCCATTGACCATTATCTTTATTGCTCTTCCCCCTGAGATCATTACACGTCACACTGCTATCAACAGTATATTCCGTCTTTGTGGTTTCTTCAGTAGCTTCTGTCCACTTCGCCGTAACGGTTGCAACCGTCTCGTCACCGGTGGTATATGTTCCGCTGACATCTTTATTCGGAATCGTAACCGTCTTTGTCCCGCCGACGGAGACACTGACATATGTTGTTCCCGTATAATTTACCTGTGCCAGTCCGTAGACCGAGAAGTGAGAGACTTCAAAGCTGAACCAGCCGTTGTTGCTTGTTCCTGCAACAAGCCTGTAACCGCCGTTTGACGTTTTTTCGACACCCATGATGGGGGTATTGTCCCACGCAGACGGAATCTTTATCGAAACCATACCCTTTCCGGTATAGTTATCGTTGCCCGCCTTCGGTGTTACGTCGTAGAGGATGACGGATTTTGCGTTGTCGATGCTTACGCTTTCCGTCAGCTTGGATGCAGTCAGTCCGGTAACACCGACTGCGCTGACCCTGACGTCACCATCTTCGACGGTGTTCATCGTTGCCTCAAGAGTTATCGGGGACGGGGTGGGGAGGTTGTCCGCAAGAACCGAACCGGTAAGGCTGAGTCCCGCCGGGGCGGTGTTTAGTGTTGCTTTCCATGTGGAATAATTACTTGAGCGCGTGTTGCTCTCGCTTATCCACGATTTCTCGGCAACCACATAGACTTTTTGCATAACATCATAGCTGTTCTTTGCAAGAAGGTCTGTTCCGTTTATTCCGTCAACAAATGCGTAATCCGTCCAGATCGCAAAATTTGCGCCGAGGAAATAATCGTTTGTAATGTCAACAGATTCTGTTGCATCGTACGTGTAGCTATTATCTGTATCACGATTGGTTACGCCCGGTGTCCAGCTTGCATAAAGCTGCGATACGCTCTGATTCCAGACCCACCACGACGCACCATAAGCATAATACAGACCTGCGCCATACGAGAAGTTGACAAGATTGCGCTTGGAATTCAGATAAGCCGTTGCATTGTTATCCGGTCCCCAGTAAAGAACAGTAATATCCTTATCAATGCCGCAGTCAACGCTTTTAATTCCGTCATTGAACATCCGTGTGGTCATGCCCTTGGATTTAATGTAGGTATTAAGATCATTGACATAGCCGACAAAGGTTGAATCGGTTGAATTCAGCCCTGAAATTGCATCGGTTACTTCATCAGCCGCGATGTTGAAGCTCTTGCAGCCCTTGGATGCAAAATAATCAACATAGAGTTTGACAACTTTCTGTCCGAATTCATATGCGTTGGAATCCTTGATATTCAGAGCAACTTTTCCGGTTCCGGAGTCGTAATCAAATGCTGCTGCGCTCTCAAAGAATGAAGAGTTTACAGACTGAATCCCCCCGATATGCCCCGGGCTGTTGAACGTCGGGATGATCTGCACGCCGTACTTGTTTGCCTCGGCGATAATGCCGTCCATATCAGCCTGAGACAGGCTTCCGTTTGACGGCTTTGCCTTTGTGATGTCATAGGTCGTTCCGGCAACGGTCACCTTCATCTCATCGAGGAAGAACCGTGTTGCGTTATTGTTCGAGAAATCGAGATAAAGCACGTTCATCTTGTTCCACGAAAGGGTACGGATTAGCGCCTTTATAGTTTCGGGCTGGAAATACACACGGCCGCAGTCAAGATAGACCGAACGCTCCGCTACGTCAGGCCAGTCGTTGACTGTGCAGGCATTGAGCGCGGTTCCGCCTCTCACCATGCTCTGAAGCACGGTGTGAAGTCCGTTCAGCACGCCCGCCGCGTCTTTTGCCTCAACAGTTATGTTTTTGGCATCGACGGTAAGCCTGTAACCCTGTGCCTTATCAACGTTCATGCTGTCCGGGATGATAATTATATCCCCCGTTTTTGCCTGTACTTTGTTGCCGTACACTATCGGCATGACGTTTGCCGACGGAATTCCCTTTGCGGCAAATTCCGAGGACACCGTCTGCACGAACAGTCCAACATCGGTTTTCGACGGATCGGAGTCCGCCGCGATGAAGAACCTTGAATCGGTCGTCAGTGTGAAGATTCCCGAACCCGGTGTCGTTTCACGGACAGCAGGTACGGAGGCTATATCGGCACCCTCTGCAGCCCTCACCCTCATTCCCCAGCCCAGAAAGGGCAGAGCCGAGACAACTGTGAGTGCCGACAGAAGCAGTGCGGTAAGCCGTTTGGTCAGTTTTCTTTTCATGGTTTACTGTGTACCGTTCCTTTCAGACCCGGAGGTAACACGGGTCGCAACTTGCGGATATGTTCTGTGCGTCTCAACCGGATGAAACGCGCATATAAACTTATTCACAGCATATTTTAGCATACATTTAATTAACAATCAAGCGGTTTTCCAAAAAAACAGTGACAAAAATTTTTTCATCCGAAATTCAAAACTGTTCCGGTTCACAAATTATCAAAAGACTGAAAGCCGTTCTTTACTTTTCGCGGGGTTTATGATATAATCTAAGGTACGGATTTATTGCCCTCTGAAAGGTGGTCAGGCGCTATCGACAGTTTAACAGCACTATCGCTCACCGCGGCTTCGTCGGTTGCGCTGGCATTTTTAAGAAAGCGGCAGAACGGGATTTCCGACGACGGAACGGTTAACCGCAAAGCCGGATGGCAGGTGGCTGTCATCGCGCTGATGCTTGTGCTTTTCTCCGGTCTGCGGACGGGGTACAACGACACTTACACCTATATCTCGGTTTTCCGCGTCTCGCCGGCTGTCGGGGAATTTCTTGCCGACCGGGCGAATCTCGACCTGCTTCACAATCCGCTTTTTTATTTTTATATGTCGGCCGTCCGGACGCTGACGGCGGATTACCACGTTTTTCTGATGCTCTCCGCGGCGATAACTGTTCCGCTTATGGTCAGGTTCATTGCGAGAGTGACGGAGCCTGCGGAATTCCCGCTTTCGATGCTGCTTTTCATGACGCTCGGGACATATGTTTTCACGATGGCGGCGATAAAGCAGTCGCTTGCGATGGCGGTGCTGTGTCCGGCGATCATTGCTCTGCGGGACAGGAAATATCTGCGGTTCTTCGTCTTTGTTGCCGTTGCGGCGCTGATCCATACCTATGCGGCACTGTTTTTCATTCTGCCGTTTTTCGGGGAAAAGCCGTGGCACGTGCGGTCGTTTCTTCTGATCCTCGGGTCGACGCTTGTGACGCTGAATTTCAGTCAGACGATATCGTCGGTGCTTGCATATGCCGACTCGATCGGAAAATCGATCTCGGCGGAAGAGGTTTTTGACGGAAACCGCATGAACATTTTCCGGGTCGCGGTCTATTCCGTCGTTCCGGCGGCGTCGCTGCTCTTCAGAAAACGGCTTGAGCCGGTGATGGACCGGACTCAGGCGATACTTATCAACATGAGCATATGCAGCCTTGCCTTCATGCTGCCCGGAACGGTGAACGGCGCGAATATGTTCGGACGCATTGCCGCGTATTTCGAGCTCGGCGCGGTATGCGTCATGCCGTGGATAATCGACACGGTGTTTGACAGGCGGTCGGCGCGGCTTGTCAGGGCGGTCTGCGCGGTATGCTTCATTGCGTTCGCGCTCTACGACCTGTCGGACTTCAATTACGGCTATTCGGCGATAACCCTCCGGCAGTTTATCGGCGGGCTTATCGGATAGAATACGGAACAGATCGGATTATCACGGAAGGAGGCGGTCGGCACGGAAAACGGCGGACTTCTGATATCACTTCTCCGCGCGTCGCAGGACGGGACACTGCCGGCGCTTCCGGAGGATATTGCCGGGTGGGAGGAGCTTTACGCGCTGTCTCACCGGCACCGGGTGGAGGCGGTCATCTGCGACACGGTTCACGGGCGGGATGAATTTGCGGCGCTTCCCGACGGGCTTAAAAAACGATTCATCTGCGATGCGCGGGCAACAGTTGCCGTGCAGTCAAAGCGATCCGAGGATTTTGCGCGGATATACCGGAGGCTCCGCGAAAAAGGGCTTTCGCCGCTTGTCGTGAAGGGCATTTCCTGCCGACGGCTGTGGAAGAATCCCGACGCGCGGCCGTCCGGGGACGAGGATCTGCTTATCCGTCCGGAGTGGCTGGGCGATGTTCTTGCGGTCATGGAGGAAAACGGCTTTGCCGTCTCCCGCGAGGGTGACGTTGTCTGTTATTCCCCGCTGTCGGGGCTGACTGTCGAGATCCACACGTCGCTTTTCCCGACGGATTCGGAGTACTTTTCGGGGTTCAACGGCTGTTTTGACAGGGTCTTTGAGTCTCCGGACCTATTCACCGCCTGCGGGACGGAGTTCCTGACGCCGGAGCCGACGCTGTTTGTGACCTATCTGTTTCTTCACGCGCTGAAGCATTTCGTACACAGCGGTGTGGGGATAAGGCAGCTTTTTGACATATCGCTTTTCGCCGGAAGCTGCGGACAGAAGACCGACTGGGGCTTTGTGTACCGGGCGGCGGAAAGTGCCGGTGCCGTCGGATGGTATGCGGCGGTGCTTTCGGTGCTGCGCAATGAAATCGGGCTTGACACGGTCAGCGCCGGCATCCCGTCGGGGCACATCGGACGGACGGACACCGCTCCGTTGGTCAACGACATAATTTCCGGTGCGGTTTTCGGCGCCTATGACATGGCACGGCACCACAGCGGGAGCATCACCCTCGGCGAGGTCGAAGGCGGCGGGCTGCTCAAAACGCTCTTCCCCCCTCTCCGCGTGATGAAAAAGCGTTATCCCTTCCTTGATGACCGTCCGTTTCTACTCCCCACAGCATGGCTCCGCCGCATTGCCGGCTACCGCAAAGAAGCAAAAAAAACCGGCGCGTCCCTCTCCCGCAGTCTTGAAATCGGCAACGGCAGAAAAAAGCTCCTGAAAAAATACGGTGTGGGGAAGAGGAAAAGGAGAACGCCTACTTTCTCTGAGAGAAAGTAGCAAAGAGGCAACTGAAAAAGAATTAATTTGCGGCGGGTATATGTTTGTTGCAGCCGTCTGCCGCGCAACAATACACGTGCCGACTGAAATTTCACCTTCCCGAAATGGGACATCCACCCGGAGGTACAGATGAACCGACTGAGAACAGCCGTGCTTATCCTTTTTGCGATAACCGCGGCGGCATACGGATACATGAAAATATCGGAAAGACTTGCCGACGACACTCCGCCGGTGATAACCGCCGACAGCGACACCGTCGAGGTGAGCGTCAATGACGGCGAGGAAAAGCTCCTTTCCGGAATAAAGGCGACCGACCGTCAGGACGGGGATCTCACAGCCTCCGTGACGGTTTCCGGGATATCCAAGCTGATATCCGAAAACACGGCAAAGGTGTCGTACATCGTCTTTGACAGCGACCGCAGGATCGGTACCTACACGCGGTATGTGAGGTACACCGACTACCGCCGTCCGCGGTTCGAGCTTAAAAAGCCGCTTTCCTTCTCAAAGAGCGACGACATAACCCTTTCCGGCAGGCTTTATGCCTATGACGTCATCGACGGCGACATAAGCGGGTCGGTCAAGGTCTCGGCGCGTGACCTCACGGTAAGCGACAACGGGGTATACAGCATCACCGTTCAGGTGACGAACAGCCTCGGCGACACGTCGTCGGTCAGGCTTCCGGTGGCTATATCGGCAAATCCGGCAGCTGACCCGCAGATAGAGCTGTCGTCATATCTTGTCTTCGTCGGAAAGGGAGGCGCATTTGACGCAATGTCCTGTGTTCAGTCGGTGACCGAACCGTCGGGGGCGGCAGGCGACATCTCGAAGGTAACCTGCACCGGAAACGTCGATACCGGAGCTCCGGGAACATACAACGTGACATATCACTACACCGATCCGTCGGGACGTGCGGGAAGCGTGATTCTTACCGTCGTTGTTGAGGAGGGGAATCAGGCGTGAAAGACACAAAAAAGAGCATCAGTTTATCCGATATTTCCCCGGTCTGCCTGATAAAAACGCTGATACGCAATCTGTGGGTGGTCGTTGCCTGTGCGCTGATATTCGCGATGGGCGCGTCGCTGTTCATAAAATATATGCGTCAGCCGGAATACACGGCGACAATGACGTATGCAGTTACGACGAAAAAGACCTCATACTATCCCGGCACAAGTGTGACCGCCGCAAAGGAGGTCGGAGCCGTGATGTCGGAGCTGCTCGGGAACGACATGATAATCGACCGGATAAAGGGCTGTTCCGACCGTCTTTCGGGATTTGACGGGAAAATTACGGCGACGGTCGTTGCAAACAGCAATTTTCTTGTCATAACCGCAACGGCATCCGACCCGGAGAGCGCGTTTTCGGCGCTCAGGGCACTGAATACGCTGTTCCCGTCGCTCGGCGATTTTCTGTCGTCGAACTCGGTCGTTCAGCTGATACGGAATCCCACCGTTTCCTCCGTGCCGACCAACCTGATAAACGGCTCGCGGATAAAGAAGCTCGCGGCGCTTGCCGGGGCTGTACTCGGCGCCGGGGCGATATGCCTGATATCTGTCATGCGCGAATCGGTGCAGACGAGGGAAGGCGCGCACCGCCTGCTTGACGCTCCCGTTCTCTCGGTGATACGGCACGAGAGGAAGAACCGGACGCCAAGGTCGCTGTTCAGAAGGAACGGTCACGGGCTTCAGGTATTCTCGCCGACGACGAGCTTTGCCTATGCCGAGCAGATAAGCTCCGTCTGCGCGGCAATTGAGCATGAGGCTTCGGCAAACGGCAGAAAGATATTCCTCATCACCGGTGTCGGTGAAAACGAGGGCAAAACGACGGTTGCCGGAAACATTGCGGCGGCGCTTGCGATACGCGGCGGAAAGACGGCGCTTATCGATGCCGACTTAAGAAAGCCGGCGCAGGGCCTGTTCTTTGACAGGAAGTACAACGCGCCGCTTCCGCTGAACCGCCTGCTTGCAGAGCCGTTTTCCGACGAAAACCTGCTGAAATGCATACGGCGGCATGAAAAGCTGGGGCTTTATATGCTCTTCCCGCTCAAGCCCGACAGCCGCTCCACCGAGCTTATAACCGGAAAAACCATGCCCGAGCTTTTAAAAAGGCTGCGCCGCATGGATTACGTGATAATCGACTCGCCGCCCATGGGCATCTGTCCGGATGCGGAGGCGCTTGCCGACCTTGCCGACGCTTCGGTGCTTGTGGTGAGGCAGGACTACACCTCCGCCTGTGACATAAACGACGCCGCCGACGTTCTCCGCGGCGCAAGGGCTGAGTTTCTCGGCTGCATTCTCAACGATATGTGCGAAACACGTGACTGCATTCCGGGCGGTTACGGCTACAAAAAGAAATACGGATACGGCTATTACGGATACGGAAAAGCCGGAAGAAAATAAACGGAAGGGGGCACAGCTTTATGTCGGAAGAAACATCTGAACCGAAAATCGACCTTTACCGGGTCGTAACAAGAATACTGCGTGAGCTGAAGCGGACGTGGATAATCGTGCTTGCCCTTGCCGCCGCGCTTTCGGTGTACTCATACATAAAAGCAAAGCGCGCGTTTGTGCCGAGGTATGAATCAAAAGCGCTGTTCAAGGTCAGCTTCGGCTACAATCCGGACAACATTCTGTCATCGACGTCGGTTTACGACAACACCGCCGCAAGCCAGCTTGCCGCCGCCTTTCCGAACCTGATAAGCACCGACGTCATGCGCGATCTCATGCTCGACCGGCTCGGAAAGCCTTATATCAACGGCTATATCTCCGCGCGGTCGTTTGCCGATTCGAACCTTATGCTCCTCACGGTGAGAAGCACCTCTCCCGATGACGCGTACAGTGTGCTCTGCGCCGTCATCGACTGCTACCCGCAGGTCGCGGCGTACATGACCGAGAACCCGAATATCATAATCAGCGAGGCACCGTCAAAGCCGGTCGGGCCTTACAATTCCTTCTCCGGAAAGCGTCCGGCGGCTGTCGGCGCGGCTGAGGGGATTGTCCTCGGCATGATCATCGTCGCCGTCATCGCTTTCTGCCGCAAGACGATAACCTCCACCGACGAGCTGAAGGCGGTTGTCAATCTGCCTATCCTTGCGGCGTTCCCGAAGCTGGCGGTGAAAAAGCGCCGTTCGGGAGAGACATCGCTCCTCCCGGCAATGCAGAGGGGCAGCTTTGCCGAGGCGACGCGCGATATGAGGATAAAGCTGAAAAAGCGGCTCGGCGAAAACGATAAGATCATAATGGTCACCGGAACCCTCCCCGGCGAGGGAAAAACGACCGTGTCCGTTAATCTGGCACGCACGCTGGCTGAGGACGGTGCGCGGGTGGTTCTTGTTGACGGCGACCTTCACAGGCAGGATGTTGCCTGTCTTCTCGGCGAAAAGGACAAAAAGAGCGGGCTTGCAGATTTTCTTGACGGCGGGGTTGCCCTGTCGGACTGCATTTCGGTGTCGGAAAAGTACGGTTTTTCGTATGTTTCCGGAAGCACCGGGCTTGAGAGGCTCTATTCCGCCGACAAAAAGAAGCTGGCGGAGTTCTTCGGCGCGCTGAAAAACGGGTTTGACTATGTGATAGTCGATACTCCCCCGTGCGGTGTGGTCTCGGATTCCTCGACTCTCTGCCGCTATGCGGACGGGATAATTTATGTCGTGAAAGAGGATTACGCAAGAAGGACGCAGATTCTTGACGCGATAAACGGTCTGTCCGACAGGGACGTTCCGATAATCGGCTGCGTCGTCAACGGCATTTCCGGCTCCGGCAGGCGCTACGGCTACGGGTACGGATACAAATACGGATACGGGTACCGTTACGGCTACGGATACGGCTACAAAAAGCGCGGATACGGCGGGAACGAATAAAAAAACCGAATGATAAAAAGCCTGACAGCCCGGGAATCGGGCAGTCGGGCTTTTTCGGTTTCACCGATTCCTGTCCGGCGGCACGTCGCTGCCGAATGAACAAAAAATGCGTTGATTTGCAATATGAACGGAGGCGCAAGAACGGAATTGTAATTGATAATCGCGGATGCAAACTGTATAATAAAATTTAAGAAATTTCAGATTGGACGGGACAGAGCGCGGAAATGCCGCCTGCCGCAGTCATGCTTTATGAACAGGAGAAAACAGTGATGAAACGATTTGGAATCGTCGGGGCGGGGATCATTGCCGCCGAGCATAAGAAGGCTTTAATGAAGCGGAGCGACTGCATTATCGCCGCTGTCTGTGACGTTGTCAGGGAAAAGGCGGAAGTCATAGCTGAGGGTACGCAGGCGCGCGTCTATACCGACTACCATGTCATGTGCGAAGAGGTGAAGCCGGACGCAGTCATTATCAACCTGCCGCATTTCCTGCACTGTGAAGCGACGGTTTATTTCCTTGAGAAAAAAACAGCAGTGCTTGTTGAAAAGCCGATGGCAAATACCGTTTCCGAATGTGACCGTATGATCGCCGCTTCGGAAAAGAACGGTGCTCCGCTTGCGGTTGCGCATCTTCAGCGCTTTCGTCCTTCTATCCGCGCCCTTAGGAAGATCGTTGCAGAGGGCAGGCTCGGTGCTCTCTGCGCCGTGACCGACGTTTACAACTGTGACTATTTCCAGCCGACAAGGCCGGCGTGGTTTCTCCGCAAGGAACAGTCCGGCGGCGGCATAACCATGAATTACGGCGCGCACGGGCTGGATAAGCTGCTGTCGGTCACCGGAGGCACGATCGAGTCGGTGACTGCGGCGGGCAATAATTTTATCAACGACCGCGATGTCGAGGCGTGCTCGCAGCTTCTCGTCCGTCTTTCCGATGGGGCTTCCGCCGTCATGACCTATTGCGGGACCAAGGTGCCGGCGGCAGAGAACATGGAGTTTTATTTTGCCGACGGATACGCGAAGCTGAAGAACGCATCGGAGCTGTCCGTGTCCCGCGGTACGGAGGAGCCGGCGGTCGTTCCGCTCCCCGATGCCGCCTGCTTTGAGGATCAGCTTGATGCCTTTATCCGTTACATTGACGGTGAAGAAAGCGATATCCCCACCGGTATTTACGGGCGTGAGATCATACGCGGTCTGGAACAGGCATTCGGAAGCATGGACATCCGTCGGTGAGACGAAAGGAGCGGTTATGTTTTTAACGAAAAACGGACGCGGCGTCAGCGGGATCGTACTTCCGCCGGTGCCGACGGCAAGAGAGCGGTTTGCGGCTGAAGAGCTTACGGATTATGTCAGAAAAATTTCCGGTGCAGAGCTTACCTGCGGTGAAAATGAGCCGTATACCGTCTATATCGGGGATCCGTCCCGCAATCCCGCCGCAGCGGAGTGGCTTTCCGAAGAGGAATTCGACCGTCTTGTGCCTGGGCCGGAGGGCATTATGATCCTCGCATCGGAGGACAAGCTTCTGCTCGCGGGAAGCAGCCGCAATCCCGGAGAACGGGAGCGCGGAACGGTATATGCCGTGTACGAGCTGCTTGAACGGGTATTCGGCTGTTCCTTTGCCGCATACGGCAAAAGCGGGACCGACACCGGAGAATGGATCCCCTCAATGAAGACCATGGAGATCGCGCCGTTCCGGTATGTGAAGGCGGCGGCAGATCTTTCCTACCGCACTGCCATTGTTCAGTACGATGTCTGGGTCGGTGACCCTGATCATCCGCTGAATCCGCAGTTCATTTCATGGCTGGCAAAGAACCGGTACAACCGCATTCTTACATGGTCCGGCATTTACGAGGGCTTTAAGAGCAATGGTATGCTTGAGGAAGCCGAAAAACGCGGGATCGCCTTCAGCGTCGGGCATCATCAGTCCTTCACGATGCTGATCCCGCCGCACGGAAATGCCTATTTCAGCGAGGAATATGAAAAAACGCACCCCGAGTATTTCAGACTGCTTGAGGACGGCAGCCGTTATACCGTCCGCGACGGAGATTTCACCGGTCAGCTGACGCTCTGTATGCGTAACGAGGCTCTGATCGGGCAGATGGCAGACAATATCGTCCGGTGGGCGGACGAAAACCCTGCCGTCGATGTGATCTGTCTCTGGCCGCAGGACGGCTGTCACCCGCAATGCTGCTGTACCGCGTGCTCGGCTCATTCAAAGAGCGAAAATTACACGTACTTTGTCAGTTCTGTTGCCGAACGTGTGTCAGAAAAGCGTCCGCTTCTCAGGATCGACCGTATTGCATATGTCGATCTTCTGGAATGCGGGGAGGAGAAGCTGTCCCGATCGCTCATAGTCGACGAGGCGGTCTGGTTTGACAGCGGTCTTCGTTCGGTCGGACGTCCGGACGGGGGCAGCTTTGCGGATTCGCCCTATGAAACAACGCTTCTGCGCTGGAAGAGGGCAGGCGCGCAGGTCGTCTACTACGATTACCTTATGGGCATATACGGCTGCCGCCAGAAATGGCTGCCTGCCGCCGACGAAATACAGGCGTCCTGCCGCCGCATGACGGAAAAGGGGATCCTCGGTTCCGGCACTCAGCTTGAGGCATTCAATCTCTGGAACCATGCCTTCAACTTCTATTCATTCGCCCGGACAGCCTATGACGGCTCACTTTCCTTTGAGGAGGCTCTTGCGGCATTTTGCCGGCTCTTCGGCGAAGGCTCTCCCTATGTGGCTGACGTGATCCGGCACGGCGAGGCGGTCCTTGACGGTCAGGTCACGATAAGGTATGCCGCAGATTATGTCATGGAACACGTGGATCTGCCGCTTGTGTACGGTCTTTATGAAAAGGCACTGAACGCGGCGAAATCTCCCCGCGCGCGAAATAATATCAGGCTCATGCGCATGGCGTTCCGCTATTCCGATCTTGAAGCTCACAATCCGCGCTATACGGACACCGATACCGGAAAGGTCTCGAATGCCGCCGATGACAGCGGGGAGCTGTGGTATATGCACACCCATTTCGACAGCTTCCTGTCCGGAAACGAAGGCTACGGGATCGCCATTCCCGTCACAAAGCAAAATAAACATGAATTCTGCCCCGATGTGTGGTATCAATTTGAATGAGAGGAAACAAAAATATGATGATCAGGGAATTTTCAGCCGATTTGCTGCGAGTAAGAATCTATGACACGCGCCGTGAAATGGGAGAAGCCGCAGGCGCGGACTGCGCTGCCATGCTCCGGAAACTGCTTGAGGAGAAGGAGACAGTCAATATGATCTTTGCCGCCGCACCGTCTCAGAACGAGATACTTGCCGCACTTTGCTCGGCAGAGGGAATCGATTGGAGCCGAGTGAATGCTTTCCATATGGACGAGTACATTGGCCTGTCTGCCGATGCTCCGCAGGGCTTCGGCAATTTTCTGCGGCGTGCTATTTTCGATAAGCTTCCCTTCAGGGCTGTATATTACATACAGCAGGACGGCATGAGCGACGGGGAACTCTGCGAGCGCTATACCCGGCTGCTGAAGGAGCATCCGGTTGATATCGTCTGCCTCGGAATCGGGGAAAACGGGCATATTGCCTTCAACGATCCGGGAGTGGCGGATTTCAGCGATCCTGCGATGATCAAGCGGGTAATGCTTGATGAGGTATGCCGTCACCAGCAGGTCAACGACGGATGCTTTGCCGCGCTTGAACAGGTGCCGCGCTATGCGCTTACATTGACCGTTCCCGCGCTGGCTGCCGCCGGTCACCTCTACTGCACGGTCCCTTCGGCGACAAAGGCGGACGCGGTTTATAAAACGGTGCATGATGCCGTCGGTGAAGAGCTTCCGGCAACCGTCATGAGACGGCACCCGGATGCCGCGCTGTATTGCGACCGTGACAGCGGCGCCGGGCTTCTTAAGGAGAACGCATGACGACGAAGATAAGCCGCGGTCTTCTTATCCTGCCGGACAGAATTGCGGAAAGCGACCTCTATGTCCGGGACGGCAGTATCGCTGCCGTTACAGACGATCCCCTTCCCTTTGACCGTGAGATAGACGCGCATGGCTGCTATGTGACTCCCGGATTTATCGATATCCATCTTCACGGCGGCGGGGGCTGTGAATTCATAGACGGTACTCCGGAGGCAGTAAAGACCGCTGCCAATATCCATGCCGCACACGGAACGACCACGATGTTCCCGACGCTGTCGGCGTATGATCATGACAGAACCGTCCGGGCACTTGAGGTCATCCGCTCCTGCCGCGATGATAAGGATCTTATGCCCGATATTGCCGGCGTTCATCTTGAAGGACCGTATTTTTCTCCGAAGCAGTCCGGCGCTCAGGATCCCGCATATATCCGCGTGCCGTCGGCTTCGGAATACGAGGGTCTTGCCGCCTCGTACGGGGATCTGATCCGCCGCTGGAGCTTTGCGCCGGAGCTTCCCGGAAGCGATGCCTTTATGACCTTTCTTAATGAGAATGGAATCGTGGCATCCGCCGGGCATACCGACGCCGATTTTTCTCACATGACCGCCGCCTATAAAAAGGGACTGCGGCTTGTAACGCATCTCTATTCCTGCACCTCCACCATACGGCGGGAAGGCGGATTCCGTATTCTCGGCGTTACCGAAAGCGCCTATTATTACGACGATATAACGGCAGAAGTCATTGCAGACGGCTGTCACCTGCCGCCGGAGCTTCTGCATATGGTATATAAGCTGAAGGGCGAAAAGTACACCTGCCTTGTGACCGATGCCATACGCTACGCTGGCATGACAGGGACAGATCAGCTCAGGGATCCGAACGGTAATGTCCCGTATATCATCGAGGACGGTGTGGCGAAGCTGGCAGATCGAAGCGCGTTCGCCGGAAGCATTGCCGTGGCGGATGTTCTGATCCGCACCTGCGTAATACGCGCCGGAATCCCGCTTCTTTCCGCTGTCCGCATGATGACCGAGGTGCCTGCCCGCATCATGGGACTGAAGAAAAAAGGAAGCCTGCGTGAGGGCTGCGACGCCGATATCGTTCTCCTTAATAAGGATCTTACGGTCAGATCGGTAATGATCGGCGGTACAGTCCTGCCTCGGTAAACAAAAAAACATGGGCTGTCTCAAATGCAAATATTAGAGCGTTTGAGGCAGCTCTTTTTGTGTCGGAAGGATGCCGGAACAATGACGACGTGCCTGACAGTCGGGTTTTGCTTTTGCAACAGAGATTTTCCGACTGCATCGCCTGTGGTTTAAGCCATTCTTTGCACGGGCAAAGGAACGCTGGCAGAATCCGCTTACGCGGAATCTGCGCAAGAAAGCACGCTCAGGGGGGAACGCCGCGAAGTGAGATTCATTATGTCTCCGCCGGGGAAGCGGCGACATAATGAACTCAATGCGGCTCCGCCCCCGAGACCCCCGGGGGAACGGGTGCAACCGGTGGTGACAGCGACGGAGATTGGGTGCAGAGCGGAGAAAGCTTCTGTATTCGGGCGAAACTTGTTTGCTCGGCGAGACGTGCGGCGGGGAAATCTTTGCATTGACATTTGTTCACCCATGCAATATAATGTTATAAAACCCTCAGCTTCCGAAAGGAAAAACGACACATGACAAACTCACCGGCGCCCGGTGCTTACAAAGGCACTAAAATCGCCTGCTATACCGGATACATAGTTCAGGCCATCGTTGCAAATCTTGCCCCGCTTCTTTTCATCACCTTCAACCGGACATTCGACATCTCGCTGACGAAGATAACGCTTCTGTCCGGGTTCAATTTTGCGGTACAGCTTCTTGTTGACCTTATTGCCGCGCGGTATGCCGAAAGGCTCGGATACCGGAAATCGGTCATCTTATCCCAGATATTTGCCGCGGCGGGCATGATCGGCTACGGGACGCTTCCGTATCTGCTCGGCAATCGGTTTGCCGGGCTTCTTATTGCGACTGCTCTCTGTGCCGTCGGCGGCGGGCTTATCGAGGTGCTTGTCAGCCCGATAGTCGAGTCCTGCCCCTCCGACAGCAAATCCGGCTCCATGAGCCTGCTTCACTCCTTCTACTGCTGGGGGCAGGCGGCGGTCGTTCTGCTCAGCACGCTGTTTTTCACGGTATGCGGCATCGACAACTGGCGGATCCTCACTGTTATATGGGCGGTTGTGCCGATAGTCAATGCCTTCACGTTTACAAGGGTCCCGGTTCCACAGCCCGTGGAGGAGGGTGCGGCGATGAGTGCGAAGCAGCTGTTTTCAAGCCGCGGCTTCGGGATCCTGATACTTCTCATGATATGCTCCGGCGCGGCTGAGCTTGCGATAAGCCAGTGGGCTTCCGCTTTTGCCGAGGCGGCGCTCAATGTCAACAAGACGGTCGGTGACCTTATGGGTCCCTGTCTGTTCGCGATACTTATGGGCGTTTCGCGGGCGTTTTACTCGGTCTTCAGCCGGAGGACCGGACTTGTCCGCTTCATGGCGGTGAGCGGCATCCTCTGCTTTATCGGGTACCTGACAGCCTCTCTGTCGCCGTTTCCCGCCCTCAGCCTTGCGGGATGTGCGCTGTGCGGCTTTTCGGTGGGAATTTTCTGGCCGGGGACGCTCAGCATTGCCGCAAGGGTCTGCCCGAACGGCGGGACGTTCATGTACGGTATCCTCGCGCTTGCGGGGGATGTCGGGTGCGTCTGCGGGACGGGATTTGTCGGATTCATATCCGGTATGTTCGGCGATGACCTTAAGAAGGGCATTCTCTGCGCGTCGGTGTTTCCGATACTGATGTTTATCGGGCTGACGGTGTGCAGAAGCAGAATGAACAGGGAATAACCGTGCCGGCTCGGCATTCCGCTGCTCCGGGGGAAAACCGGGGGAATTCCGCGGGACGACAAGCCGGACAATATACTGTATAATAAATATGCCGGACGGCAAAGACAAGGAAACGATCATGGAAAAAATTTACGACTCATCCCCTCTGACAACCGGCTTCACCGCCGTGGTGACCTCATGCATTCCTTCGGAAGGCGGAAAATACTCCGTGACCCTCGACCGGACTGCGTTTTTTCCCGGCGGAGGCGGGCAGGAGTGCGATACCGGGTATATCGGCGGAGCGCGGGTGGCCTCTGTCACGGAGTCCGGCGGGGAGATATTTCACCTGACCGACACGCCGTTTGATGTCGGAACGGAGGTAAAATGCTCTGTTGACCGCGAAAAGCGGCTGTCGCGGATGGCTTCCCACACGGGGGAACACATTGTATCGGCGCTTATGCACCGGAATTTCGGGTTTTCGAATGTCGGATTCCACATGGGAAGCGGAGACGTGACCGCGGATTTTGACGGAGTTATCGATGCCGCGCAGCTTGCCGCAGTTGAAGCCGGGGCAAATGCCGTCATCCGCGAAAATCTGCCGGTGACCGTCTCGTATCCCGACAGCGAAACCCTTTCCGCGATGAAATACCGCAGCAAGCTCGACCTGACGGAGAATGTGAGGATCGTATCGGTCGGCGACTTTGACAGGTGTGCCTGCTGTGCGCCGCACATGCCGGAAACGGGAATGATCGGAATGCTTGTTTTCACCGGCTTTCAGCACTGGAGAGGCGGGATACGGGTGCATATGCTCTGCGGTGCCGATGCGGTGAGCTTCTGCCGCGCGGCTGTCGACCGCTCCGATGCGCTTTGCAGGCTTCTGTCCTCGAAGCCGGAGAAGCTGACCGATTCCGTGATCCGGCTGACCGAGGAAAATGCGGCTCTCAAAAGGGCTGTTTCCGACATGAATGCCGCGGTCAACGATGCCGTTCTTTCCGGGCTGTCACGGACAGGCAAGCCCCTTGTTCTGCGCGACGGCAGGGACGACATGACGGCTTTGCGCACTCTTGCCGTCTCAGCGCACGCGATAAACGGCGCACCGGTCTGTGTTATCGGAGGTTCCGGGCGGTTTGCCGTTGCGGGAGAGGATCTGAAAGCCGGGTTTGCCCTTTGCTGGGGTTAGATAGCGATACTTTTTACATCTACCATGTTGCGGCGGTCATG
>ERZ827512.541-NODE-541-length-48450-cov-3.861804_pt1 | contig 48450 bp, 47 predicted proteins | sample MGYA00519916_ERZ827512 | MGnify/ENA primary metagenome ERZ827512 (study PRJEB31778, sample SAMEA3449335) | human gut metagenome | biome: human gut; feature: human-associated habitat; material: faeces | place: United Kingdom | collected 2010/2012 ... | reverse complement strand
AGTCTTCGGCGCCCGCCGCTTCTTCGGAGGGCGAGTCCGAAACGCCTTCGACCTCCGACAGCTCGGCTACCTTCGTTGCGCTTATGCTGCTTGTTGCGGCGGCCGGCGCGGTTGCGATGATTCTTCGCAAAAGAACGACGGACAAATAAGCCGACATAAAAGGCAATAAGGTTAAAAATCCGGCCGGAGTATAAAACTCCGGCCGGATTTTTGCGTTAGAGGGCAGGGGATGCGGCGGTTTTCACTTTGCAGTGCAGCGTTTTTGTATGGTAGATTTTGCACCGACCTCATATGCGTGTGCATATCTCCTATCGTTATGAGAAGGCATTGGCAGCGCGTCCGCTTAAACGGCGTCAAAAAATGCCTTATCGCCTCTGTGCGAATTCTCTATGCCGAATGGCGATCGTCTAAGCTGCGCCCGCTCCGTTTATGGAGAAGAACCGCCGTTGACGCTCCGCATAGCTGAAACAAGGCCGACAAGTAAGGCGGTGCAAATTTTTATCGTTCCGCTGCCGCGCCGCTGTGGTTTTTGCCCGTTAGAGCTTGTAACCTTTTAGGCGTTGTCTTATTTCCCGCATATTCCTCTTGCGTTATGAATCAAACGATTCATAACGTTTTATATGCATCGAAAGTTTGTCTGCCTTTTCTGACAAATGTTGTATCAACGCCTTTATAAAGCTGCTTTATTCCTGTCGTTTTTGCATATTAGGGGCTGCTGCCGGAACCGTATCGGGCAAAAGCAAGCGATACAAAGTCCGGCGCTGAAGCGCTGTTGTCAAAAAAACACGGAGGGACGGCACATAGCCGTCCCTCCGAATGCTTCTTCCATTCACCGCGCAATTTGCGCCGGACGTTTCGGCGGACGTTGGGCGCGGCGAGCGGTTATCTGTATTTCTTCTTCGGCTCGTAATGCGTGTGCAGCAGCTCATGCGACTTGTGGCCGCAGGGCTCGCCGAGGAACTCGTCATACAGCTTCTTGAGCGACGGGTTCTCGTGCGATTTGCGGAGCTGCTTGCCGCTGTCCTCGCCGTAAAGCGCGGCGGCGCGCAGTGTCTTGGGGTCGCAGTACATCAAGTCCTTCGCGGAAACGATCGGCTGACCGCCGCCCGTGACACAGCCGCCGGGGCAGCCCATCACTTCGATGAAGTCGTAGCTCTTTTCGCCGCTCTTGATCGATTCCAGCAGCTTCTTTGCGTTGCCGGTGCCGTGCGCGACCGCCACGCGGATCTTGCGCGCGCCGAGGTCGATTTCCGCCTCCTTGATGCCTTCGGTGCCGCGGACGGCCGTGAACTCGACCTTATCGAGCGTCTTGCCCGTCACGACCTCGTAGACCGTGCGCAGCGCGGCTTCCATAACGCCGCCCGTCACGCCGAAGATGACGCCGGCGCCGGTGGAGTCGCCGAGCATATCGTCGAAGTCCTCGTCGGGCAGCCGCGCGAAGTCGATGCCCGCGGTTTTGATCATCCGCGCCAGCTCGCGCACCGTCAGCACCGCGTCCACGTCGGCCAGACCGTCATGGCCCAGCTCCTCGCGCTGGGATTCGTACTTCTTCGCCGTGCAGGGCATAATCGAGACGGTGAAGATGCTGCGCGGGTCGATGTCGTTCTTCTCGGCGTAGTAGGTCTTGATGATCGCGCCGAGCATCTCGTGCGGGGACTTGCAGGTGGACAGATTGGGAATGAATTCGGGGAAGAAGGTCTCGCAGTACTTCACCCAGCCCGGCGAGCAGGAGGTGATCATCGGCAGCGCCCCGCCGCCGTTGAGACGGTTGAGCAGCTCGGTGCCCTCCTCTAAAATCGTCAGGTCGGCGCCGAAGTCGGTGTCAAACACCTTGTCGAAGCCGAGACGGCGCAGCGCCGCAGCCAGCTTGCCGGTGACGGCGGTGCCCATCGGCATCCCGAATTCCTCGCCCAGCGACGCGCGGACGGCGGGCGCCGGCTGCACGATGACGACCTTCTCCGGGTCGTTGAGCGCGCTCCAGACGGCGTTGATGCTGCTCTTTTCGTGCAGCGCGCCGACCGGGCAGGCGATGATGCACTGGCCGCAGTTGATGCAGGGCGAATCGGCGAGCGAACGGTCGAACACGCAGCCGATGGAGGTGGAAAAGCCGCGGCGGGTGGCCCCGATGGCGCCGATCTTCTGCATATTGTTGCAGGCGGCGATGCAGCGGCGGCAGTTGATGCATTTGGAGTTGTCGCGCACGATGGAGGGGCTGAGCTCGTCCACCGTGTGCTCGTTTTTCGAGCCGTCGAAAGCGTATTCATCTACGCCCAGCTCGCGGCAGAGCGCCTGAAGTTCGCAGTTCTGCGAGCGGACGCAGGTCGTACATTCGCGGTTGTGGTTGGAAAGCAGCAGTTCCAGATTCAGCTTGCGCGCTTTGCGCAGCGCGGCGGTATTGGTCTTGACGACCATCCCGTCCGCCACCTGCGTGATGCAGGAGGCCAGCAGTCCTCTCGCGCCCGCGACCTCGACCAGACAGAGCCGGCAGGCGCCGATTTTGTTCAGATCCTTCAGGTAGCAGAGCGTGGGGATGTTGATGGACGCTTCCTTAGCGGCCTCCAGGATCGTATAATCCGACGGTACCGTTACGGAAATGCCGTCGATGGTGAGGGTAACAGTGTTCATTGTCTTGCATCCTCCTACTTTCTTTCAATGGCGCCGAACTTGCAGGTGTCGATGCAAGCGCCGCACTTGATGCACTTGGTGGGATCGATGACATACGGCTGCTTGATTACGCCGCTGATCGCGCCGACCGGACAGACACGCGCGCAGGCCGAGCAGCCCTTGCACTTGTCGGGCATGATCGTGAACTGCGCCAGCTTCTTGCAGTGGTGCGCCGGGCAGCGTTTTTCGTAAATATGCGCCTCATACTCGTCGCGGAAGTAACGCAGCGTGGACAGCACCGGGTTCGGCGCCGTCTGGCCGAGCGCGCAGAGGGAGGTGGACTTGATTGTCTGCGCCAGCTCCTCCAGCCGTTCGATGTCGCCGTCCTCGCCCTTGCCGTCGACGATGCGCTGCAGAATCTCCAGCATACGCCGCGTACCGATCCGGCAGGGGGTGCATTTGCCGCAGGATTCGTCGACCGTGAACTCAAGGAAGAACTTGGCGATGTCGACCATGCAGTTGTCCTCGTCCATAACGATCATACCGCCCGAGCCCATCATCGAGCCGATGGCGATGAGCGAATCGTAGTCGACCTTCGTGTCGATGAGCGAAGCGGGGATACAGCCGCCGGAGGGACCGCCGGTCTGCGCCGCCTTGAATTTCTTGCCGTTCGGGATGCCGCCGCCGATTTCGTAAATGATTTCACGCAGCGTCGTGCCCATCGGGATTTCGACCAGACCGGTGTGACGGATCTTGCCGCCGAGCGCGAATACCTTCGTGCCCTTCGACTTTTCCGTACCCATCGAGGCGAACCATTCCGCCCCCTTGAGGATGATCTGCGGGATGTTGGCGAGCGTCTCGACGTTGTTGATGATGGTCGGCTGGCCGAACAGACCCTTCACGGCGGGGAACGGCGGACGCGGACGCGGCTCGCCTCTGTGGCCCTCGATCGAGGTCAGCAGCGCCGTTTCCTCGCCGCAAACAAACGCGCCTGCGCCCAGACGAAGCTGGATGTCGAAGTTGAAGCCGGTGGAAAATATGTCCTTACCCAGCAGGCCGTATTCGCGCGCCTGCTTGATGGCGATCTCAAGGCGCTTGACGGCAATCGGGTATTCCGCACGGACATATATGTAGCCCTCGTCTGCGCCGATGGCGTAGCCGGCGATGGCCATCGCCTCCAGCACGGCGTGCGGGTCGCCCTCGAGCACCGAGCGGTCCATAAACGCGCCGGGGTCGCCCTCGTCCGCGTTGCATACGACGTATTTCTTATCCGAAACGCTCTTGGCGGCAAAGTTCCACTTCGTGCCGGTGGGGAAGCCCGCGCCGCCGCGGCCGCGCAGACCGCTGTCGGAGATGAGCTGGATGACCTCCGCCGGCGTCATCTCGGTCAGACATTTGCCGAGCGCCTGATAGCCGTCCATCGCGATGTATTCGTCGATGACCTCGGGGTTGATGACGCCGCAGTTGCGCAGCGCCACGCGCTTCTGCTTCTTGTAGAAGTTTGTGTCGGAAAGCGACACCGACTGGCCTTCCGGCAGCGGGACGTCGGTCTCGTCGTACACCAGACGGGTGACGGGACGGCCCTTGAGCAGATGCTCCTCAACGATCTCGGGGATGACCTCCGGCGTCACGCGCGAATAAAAGGTGCCCTCGGGATACACGATCATGATCGGCCCCAGCTCGCAGAGACCGAAGCAGCCGGTCTTGACGACCTTGATTTCGTCGTCCAGCCCGCGGATCTTCAGCTCTTCCTCCAGCGCGGACAGCAGCGTCGCGCTTCCGGAGGAGGTGCAGCCGGTACCGCCGCATATCAGTACATGCGATCTAATCATAACAAAATACCCTCCAACTAAATCTTAGAATTTCCTATCGTATATTCCGTTACCACGCTTCCGCCCTTGATGTGCTCGGCGACGATGCGCTTGGCCTTATCCGGCGTGATCTTAACGTAGGTGACTTTTTCCTTGCCCTGTTCGTAGACCTCCACGACAGGCTCGTACTGGCAGATGCCGATGCAGCCGGTCTGCGAAACGGTCGCCTTGTCGGTCAGGTCCTCCTTGGCGATTTCCTCCACGAACGTGTTGAGCACCGGGCGCGCGCCCGCGGCGATCCCGCAGGTGGCCATACCGACGACGATGCGGATTTCGTTGTTCCCCTCGCGGATGGCGACCTTGTCCTTCATTTTTTCGCGGATGGCTGCAAGTTCTGCTAATGATTTCATTCCCATTGACCCTTTCTGTATGTATTATGATTTATTATTTTGCATTTTATCCTGCGCACCCGTACTGCTCGCGCAGGTAGTCGGCCGTCCACGCGATGACCTCCACCGAGGACAGCGGAACGTCCGGGCCGAGCGTTTCGCGCATTTCGGCCGTCGACAGATAGACCGAAAGGCCCGGTCCCGTGTGCGTAAAGGTAAAGTCGATGTCGGGCGAGCCCTGAATCAGCGTGCACACCGTCGATATAATATCCCCCAGCGGGGTGTAGTCTATGTGCTTTTTGTAAAATTTGGCGCTCGTCCGCGTCCCGCAGTCGTTCGGGAATTTCGCCCGCTCGCGCGACGTGATCGAGATGCCGCCGCCCGTCTGCTCGGCGGCCAGACGCAGGAAGGGGATGCCCAGTCCGACCTTGCGCGTCTTCCGCGTGGTGCAGAACGGGTCGGTTACGTTGCGGATCATCTCCTCGCTCATGCCGAAGCCGTTGTCCGTGACGGAGAATTCCAGCTCGTCCTCGGTCTCGCGGATCTCGATGTCGATGCGCGTGGCTTCGGCCTTGACCGAATTCATCGCGATGTCGAGAATGTTCAGCGAAAGCTCCTTCATACGCCGCACCCCCGTCCCGCCAGCTTCTCCAGCGCGCGGCGCCGGACCAGCGCGGAGGAATAGGGCTCGTCGTCAAGAAGGAGGAAATGCTCGGCCTCGTTGATGTCCCAGAGGTAGTGCGCGTCCGAGCAGACCACCGTTTCCAGTCCGGCGAGCGCCGCGTGCGTTTCACGCAGGGGCGCAATCCTGCCGCCGTCGTGGAACTCCGCGGCCGTGAACACGGGGGAGGGGGGAAGTCCGCCCAGCGTCGTCAGGATTCCGTTGGCCTGCCGGTCGACATGCGCCGGATAGACGACGGCGCCGTGCGCACGCGCGCTTTCCACGGCCGCCTCCAGCGGCAGTTCGGTGGCGTTGGAGAGCAGATACGCCTCCTGCCCGAGCGGCTCGTCGTTGCCGTTGCAGATGATCTGCTCGCCGAAAATGTCGGTGCGGTTTTTGATCTTCACCCGTTTGCCGTCCACAAAGGCGTCGAAGGCAAGGGCCGCCTCCAGCGTTTCAAACAGGCAGACGATGTGGATGTCCTCCGCCGTGGTCAGTTCCATGCCCGCAATCGGTACGATGCCCTGTCTGCGGCAGGCCTCGAAAAAGGCCGGGCAGTTCTTCGCGGTGTTGTGGTCGGTCAGCGCCAGCAGATTCAAGCCCTTGAGCGCCGCCATGCCCGCGATGTTGTTGGGCGTCATATCGTTGTCGCCGCAAGGCGACAGGCAGGAATGGATGTGCAGATCGTAATAATACTTGTTCATTTGTCCGCCTCGCCGGCCAGCGCGGCGCACAGCTCGAACGCGGGTCGGGGGGAGGCGAGCAGGTTCACGCCCTTCGCGCGCGCCGCCTCGCGGACGTCCTCGCCGATTTCGGCGCCCTCCGCGACGACGATGCAGGCGAAATCCACCAGCGTGGCGACGGCGACGATGTTGATGTTGGTCATAATCGTCACCCACGCCTGATCCTGCTTGCCGCGGCCCATCACCCAGCTTAGGAGATCGCCCGTGTAGGCGCCGCGGATCTCGCGGTCGCCGTCGGCCAGCACCACCGGCTCGGCCCCGGTGCGGGCCGCAAGCTCATTTACGGTCATCAGCTTCACGCTCCTTTGCGGCGGGCTCGTCTTTGGCCAAAAAACGGCGGATCCGCTCGCGCATTTTCACGATGCATTCGTTTTCGCTCGCTTCGCCGTTGACGATGTCCTCGGCGAACGCGTGGCAGGTCGGCGAGCCGCACGAACCGCAGTCAAGGTGCGGCAGCCGCTCGTTGATCGCCTCGATGGCCTGCATCTTGCGCATCGCGGCGTCCATATCGTTGTCCAGCAGTGTGATCGGCTGGTATTTCAGCCGGTCGCCGCTGAAGTATTCCTCCGGCACGAAGGTGTCGGCGTTCTTTTCCTTGTACGACCAGTTCTGCGTGACGGGCAGATACCGCCGCAGCGTTTGCAGCCGCGTTTTGGCTATGTACGGATTCTCCACCGCCATCGTGCCGCCTACGCAGCCTGCCGAGCAGGCGTTCAGCTCGATGAATTCCAGCGAGGGCATATTGCCGTTCTCAATCTGGTCGAGCACGCGGATGACGTTCTCGATGCCGTCCGCGGCGAGGTACCGATCGTTGAACAGCGCGCTCGCCTCGCCGCCGGCGGACGCCCACGAGATGCCGATCATACCGCTGTGCGAAATGGGCATCGGCGTTTTGTCCTTCTTCATCAGCGGCAGCAGCGCGAAATACACGTCGTTCATCGAGACGACCAGATCGACGTTGCTCTTTTTCCCCATGAAGCTGTTTTTGACATAGCTGACCTTGGCGGGGCAGGGAGAAATGAAGCAGATGCCGATGTCCTCGTCCCGCAGCCCGGGATTCCGTTCCCGCGCCTGCTCGCGCGCCAGCATCCCCGCGATTTCCATCGGGGGCAGCAGCGGCATCACGTTGTCGCACAGAAAGGGAAACCGCAGCGAAATCAGCCGCACCACCACGGGGCAGGCCGAACTGATGACCGGCCTGCGGATACCCTCCCGCCGGAGATAGCGCCGCGTGTAGCCGCTGACCAGCTCCGCCGCGCGCGAAACCTCGTACACGTCGTCGAAGCCGTAATCGAGCAGCCCCTGAAGGACATAGTCGATGTCGTCCAGATTGTCGAACTGCCCGTACAGCGACGGCGCGGGCAGCGCGACCTTCCATTTGAAGTCGCGAAGCTGCTCCAGCTTGTCGGAAAACGCCTTCTTCGCCTTGTAGGGACAGACGCGGATGCACTCGCCGCAGTCGATGCAGCGCTCCGCGTCGATGACGGCGTGCCCGTCGCGGATGCGGATGGCCTCCGTCGGGCAGCGCTTGAGGCAGTTGGTGCAGCCCTTGCATTTGTCTATGTCGAGCGTAACGGAATGCTTGTATGTGCTCATCGCAAACCCCTCTCCTCCCGGCCGGGGAAAAGATCAGACGTTTACGACCATCGTGATCTTCGTGCCCACCCCAAGCTCGGATTCGATTTTCATCTCGTCGGTGTATCGCTTCATATTCGGCAGGCCCATGCCGGCGCCGAAGCCGAGCGAACGGATATTGTCCGGCGCGGTGGAAAAGCCCTCCTGCATCGCCAGTTCGATGTCCGCGATGCCGGGGCCGTGGTCCTCGAGTACGATGACGATGCGGTCGGGGTCCACCGTGATGACGGCCTCGCCGCCGCCGGCGTGAATGACCATATTGATTTCGCCCTCGTACATCGCAATCGATACGCGGCGGATCACCTCCGGCGCGAAGCCGAGCTGCCGCAGCTTCTTCTTCACCTCGACCGAGGCTTCGCCCGCCGAGGTAAAGTTCTCCCCGTCCACTTCAAAACGGAAGCGCAGCGCGTCGGCAGCCATCAGGCTTTGCCTCCGTTGCCGCGCAGTCCGTTGGCGTACAGCTTGCCGCACGCCTCGTACATCCGCATCCCGGTCGCGAGGATGACGATGCCGCTCTCGCGTGCGAGCGCGAGCATCTCCTCCGTCGGGGCCTTGCTGCGGACAAAGACGATACAGATCATATCCATCATCTCCGCTGTTCGGATCACCTGCGAATTGACCAGTCCCGTCAGCAGCACGGCCTGATCCTTCACATAGGCGAGTACGTCGCTCATCATATCCGAGCCGCATGCGGAATAGACCTCTTTGTCGGCAAGCTCGCCGCAGCAGAGTACGTCGGCTTCCAGAAGGTCTCTGATTTCGCTGATTTTCATATCCAGTCCTGCCTTTCCGCTTGTGTGAAAGTCGTTGTCAGGGGTTGCCCGGCGTGAAGATATGCCCGCGCAGCGTGCGCAGCGCGTTTTGTTTCACGCCCGGATTCAGCAGGGAAACGGGAGCCGTCCCCTTGCCTGCCGGTTCCGCCGGCAGCGCTGAATGCCTGTATTGCTGCCGATAAAATCAATACTTCTCAAAAATACCCTTGATGTCGGCGGGCGTCAGACGGCCGTAGACGTCCTCGTTGATGACCATCACCGGCGCAAGCCCGCAGCAGCCGAGGCAGCGCGTGTCCTGAATGGTGAACTTGCCGTCCTTGGTCGTTTCGCCGGCCTTGATGCCCAGCACGTTCTCGACCTCCTCCAGCACCGCCTGCGCGCCCTTGACGTAGCACGCCGTGCCCGTACATACGGAAACCACGTTCTCCCCCTTCGGACGCAGCGAGAACTGCGAGTAGAAGGTGGCCACGCCGTACACCTCGGAGACCGGGATGTCCAGCGAGTCGGCGATAAGCTCCTGCGTCTCGAGCGAGAGGTAGCCGAACAGCTCCTGCGCCTTCTGCATAATCGGCATCAGCGGCCCCTTTGTATCCTTGTTGGCCGCGATGAACTGCTTGAGCTCCGCCGTCTTTTTGTCAATCTGTTCTTTCGTGAGTGCCATGTCTTGCCTCCTGAAGATAATAAAAATTTTTCCGCGCTCAAAAAACCGCCCTGTTGTCAAGGCGTGCTTTTTCGTATTCCGGCAGACGGTATGCGGCCGCGCATATCCGTCTACAATATACCGCAGGATGGCGGGCTTTCGGTAGACGGGGAAAAACGTATGCACGTTATGCGCTTGCGCATATGCCGCTATTTATTCTATCATATACAACAAAATAATACAAGAGCGATTTTCTCTTTTTTTGCAAAAAATCACGCTTTTTATTGCTTTGCACGGCTTGTTGTGTTATAATCTATGCGGATGGAAGCCAATGCTTTCCATTCGCAGACAACCCGTATACGGGACAATGATGCAAAGGACGGTTTTTTGAAAGCTATGATAAAGGTCGCGCTGTGCGGGATCGGCCGCATGGGTTCGTATCATCTGGCCGTGCACGAGAAGCTGGCCGCGGAGCAGGCGGACATAAAAATCGTCGCGATTTGCGACGTGGAGCCGCATAAGCTCACCGGCGGCGGAACGGCGAAGGTCAACCTTTCCGGCGGCGGAACGCCGCAGCATTACGGCGATTACCGCCATTATACCGATTATGACGAGATGCTGTGCGCCGAAGCGCCGGATTTCGTCGACGTCATCCTGCCCACCTATCTGCACTGCGGCGCGGCGGTCAAGGCGCTGGAGCGGGGCGCGCATTGTCTGTGCGAAAAGCCGATGGCGCTCTCGCCCGCCGAATGCGCGCGGATGACCGACGCGGCCGAGCGCAGCGGGAAATTCCTGATGGTCGGACACTGCCTGCGCTTCTGGCGCGAGTACGTCTGGCTGAAGCGCTGCGTCGAAAGCGGCGTATACGGGCAGGCGCGCGGCGCGTATTTCTGGCGCGGGGGCTTTCAGGACCATAGGAAGAATCCCTCGTGGCAGGACTGGATCATCACGAAGGAGAAGGGCGGCGGCGCGCTGTTTGACCAGCATATCCACGACATCGACGCGGTGCGCTGGCTGTTCGGCCCGCCGGAGGCGGTTTCCGTCCGCGCGCGGACGGTGTTCCCTAAGAGCGCCGACGACATTGTCAGCGCCGCGTACCATTACGGCGATAAGGTCGTCACCGCGCTCGACGACATCACCTATAAGGGCGTGCCGTTCGGCTACGGTTTTAAGGTGAATTTTGAAAAAGCCACGCTCGAATACCGCGATAACGTCCTCAAGGTCTACACCGAGGACGGCGCGGTCTTTACGCCCGTGTACGACGACCCGCTCACGCCGTCGGACGACGCGTATTACAATGAAATCCGCTATTTTTACGACTGTATCCGCAGCGGACGCGCGCCCGACGCCGTCCCGCTTTCCGACAGCGCCGCGGCCGTATCGCTCGCGCTGAAGGAAGCGGAGAGCGCCTCGCGCGGCGGCGATGCGGTCGCGGCGGAGCGCTGAGGGGGAGGACGACGATGGCGCTGCATGTGGAGCATATCACCAAAACCTTCGGGGAAAAGACGGCGGTGGACGATCTCAGCTTTTCGATGGAGCACAGCGGCGTGTTCGGACTCATCGGCACCAACGGCGCCGGCAAGACGACCACGATCCGCATCATCCTCGGCATTATGAAAAGCGACGCCGGACGCGCCGAATGGGACGGGCGCCCGATCGTGCGGGAGAACGTGCGGTTCGGCTATATGCCCGAGGAACGCGGCATTTATATGAAGGAAAAGGTGTTCGAGCAGCTCGTCTATTTCGGGATGCTGCATCGGATGACCAAGGCCGACGCGTCCGCCGCCGCGCGCCGCTGGCTGGAACGGCTCGGCATCACCGAATACGCGGATTACTGCGCGGAAAAGCTGTCGAAGGGCAACCAGCAGAAGGTGCAGCTCATCGTGACGCTGCTGCACGACCCCGAGCTGATTATACTGGACGAACCCTTTTCCGGGCTGGACCCCGTCAACACCGAGCTGTTCCGCTCGGTCATCCGCGAGCTGGTCGGGGAGGGGCGGTATATCGTGATGTCCTCGCACCAGATGGCGACCGTCGAGGAATACTGCGAGAATCTGCTTATCCTCAACCGCGGGAAGACGATTCTGAAGGGCAACCTGCGGGAGATCAAAAGCGGCTACGGGCGCACCCGCCTTGCCGTCAACACCTCGCCCGAAACCGCCGCGGCCGCAGCCGCGCTGGGACTGGAGCCGGTGGAAATCCGCGCGGATTATACCGAATACAAAATCAGCTCGGACGCGTCCGCCGAGGCTTTTCTGCGCCGCCTGCTGGAATCGGGCGTGTATCCGACGCGCTATGAAATCAAGGAACCGTCGCTGCACGAGATCTTTCTCGACCGCGTCGGCGGGACGGAGGAGGACGCCAAGCGATGAACGAGATCAAAACGGTTTTCGGCTTTACGGTCCGCAGCGCCGTGCGCAAAAAGCCCTTTAAGGTCACGACGATCGTGCTGCTGGCGCTGATTCTCATTCTCTGCGCGCTGCCGTCGCTGCTGTCCTCCGATGCGGAGACGCCGCCGGAGGAGACGCCTGCGGACGAAAAGTCGTATGCCTGCTATTATATCGACCCGAAGGGTCTGATCCCCGGCGGCCGCGAGACGCTGGCCGCGCTGCTGCCCGACGCGGAGGTCCTCGACGGCGACATCGCCCGTCTGGACGAATACGGCCTCGAATGCGACGACAACGGCGCAACGCTCGTCGTCGAGGTGGTCGAGCGGGAGGGAGCGCCCTTCATCCAGCTTTATCAGGGGGCGCTGTCCAACCCGGTCGGCGTCGTCGACGCGCTCAAGGAGCGCTGGGTCGCCGCCCTGCTGGCGGAGAACGGCGTCAGCGAGGACGTCATCGCGCTGACCGCCGCCGGACTCGGCAGTGCGTCGCTGCCGCTGGGGACGATGCGGTTTTCCGGCTTTGCCGCGAGCATCGTCGTTCTGATGATCATGTTCTTTGCCATCTACTTTTACGGTTACAGCGTCGCCTCCAGCGTCGCAAGCGAGAAATCCTCCCGCGTGATGGAAACGCTCGTCGTCAGCGCCAAGCCCCGCAATATTCTGGCGGGCAAGCTGCTCGGCACCGCCTTTGTGGGCTTTGCGCAGCTTGCGGTCTGCGCGCTGTTCGCCGTGGCTTGCTATACCCTTTTGGTGCCGGAGGGCTTCACCGTCGCGGGCATGCCGCTGTCGTTCGAGACCTTCACGCCGCTGAACGCGCTGCTGATCCTGCTGCTGTTCGTGTTCGGCTTCTTCCTCTACGCGCTGCTGTATTCGATTACCGGCGCGATGGTCTCCCGCACCGAGGACCTCGGCTCGGCGATGGCGCCGGTGATGACCGTCAATTTCGTCGCCTTTTACTCGGCGTATTTTATCGCGCTCATCGGCGACGGCGGGCTGAAGGACGTGTTCTCGCTCATCCCGTTCACCGCGCCCTTCGTGCTGCCCTTCCGGCTGCTGAACGAGTCGGTGGCATGGCATGTCCCCGTGCTGGCGCTGCTGCTGTTGGCCGCCGCGTTTGCGCTGATCGCCTATGCGACGATGAAAATTTATTCGGCCAGCGTGCTGTATTACGGCCAGAGGCTGAAAATAAGAGACCTCATCAAAATCAAGCTGTGAAGCATTGGAAAGGACGGATTTGCAGATGAAAAAATATTCCGCCTGCGCGCTGGCGCTCCTGTTGCTGCTGTCGCTCTGCGCGCCGCTCGCCGCCGCCGAGGAGGCGGTCATCGACGTGCCGCGCTGTGCGGCCGCGCCCGAAATCGACGGCATCATCGGCCCGGACGAATACGTTTGCCTGCGCTCGTATGCCTCCGGCGGTCTCACGCTTCTTTCCGGCAGCGGACGGCAGCCCGACGCCGCGTTCTACGCGGGATGGGACGACGAATACTTTTATTTCGCCGTCCGCGTAAGCTGTCAGGCGCCGCACTCGTCCTATCAGGACGACGAAGCCGGACATTATATCTTCAACGGCCACAGCCTGATGACCGCGCTGGTGCCCGAGGACCCGGCAGCGGACAAATACCGCCCCTCCAATGGGGAATACTGGCTCTGGCAGGAGGCGTATGACGCCGGCGTCTGCTTCGAGTGGACGACGATCCTCGATTCGCGCACCGATACGGTCGTGACCGAAAACCATTTCCTGTCGCTGACCGAGGACGAGGGCTTCCTCGCCGCCTGCACGAGCGCGGACGGCTTCGACGTGTACGAGATGCGCATCGCCTTTTCCGCCTTCTCGACCGAGTACGCGGGCGCGGCGTTTGAAGCGCAGTCCGGCGCGGTTTTCGGGCTGGACTTCAACGCCGGCCTGTCCGACGTCGGCGTCGGGTATGACGGCGAGAACGGCGAGTACCGCGGCGATTATGTCAGCCTCGGCGGCTTCTTCGCCGACTACCGCGGAACGAATGCGTCCGCCTGCGCGCGGCTGCGCCTGGCCGAGACGGCGGCGGAGGAATCTGTTGCGGAGACGCCCGACACCGGCGACGAGGGCTATGTCCTGTACGTCGTGCTTGCGGTCGTCGCCGTCGGCGCGGCGGTGGCGATCTGGATCGCCCGTTCCCGCAAGAACAACGTCATCGACGACGAGGACGATGATGAGGACGACGAAGCGAAATAAAACCGAGGCCGCCGGCAATGCTCTGCCGGCGGCCGTATGAAGCGGGGAGACAAAATCATATGGAGCGTATCTGCTGTATCTTCGGGGCGGGGGCGTACGGGGGCGACGAATGCGCGCTGCTCCCGTCCGGCGCCTATGTCATCGCGGCGGACGCGGGCTACAACCGCCTGCGGGACTTCGGCGTCCGGCCCGACCTTGCCGTCGGGGATTTCGATTCGATGGGCGCGCCGCCCGACGACGTGCCCGTCGTTCGGCATCCGGCGGAGAAGGACGACACCGATATGCTGCTGGCCGTCCGCGAGGGGTTTGCGCGCGGCTTCTCCCGCTTCTACCTTTTCGGTGGCACGGGCGGCCGCATCGACCATACGCTGGCGAACCTGCAAACGCTCGCCTTTATCGCCGAACGGGGCGGCGTCGGCTTCCTGTTCGGGGACGACTGGACCGCCGCAGCCGTAAAAAACGGCACGCTCGGCTTTCCCGCCGGGCTGTCCGGCACGGTCTCGGTGTTTGCGCTGGGCAGTCCGGCGCGCGGCGTGTACCTCACCGGGCTGTATTATCCGCTGCACGACGCGACGCTGACGCCCGCGTGGCCGCTGGGCGTGAGCAACGCGTTCACCGGCGCGCCCGCCGCCGTCACGGTCAAGGACGGCGTGCTGACCGTCCTCTGGAACGGCAGGACGCTGCCCTCAGCGGCCGCTGAGCGACCGCTCGTAATAGAATAGATATTGCTGCGCGACGCCCGCGTAAGCGCCGAAGCGACGGCCGTCAAAGCCCTCGCCGTAGTATTTGGCGATGACCTTTTTCACCCATACGTCGACGGGGAAGGCCTCGTAGAAGCCCAGCGAGAACAGCAGCACGCAGTCGGCCACCTTGGCGCCCACGCCGTAGACCGTCATCAGCGCCGCTTTGGCCGCTTCGTAGGACTGCTTCCGCAGCGCTTCGAGGTCGAGCGCGCCGCTCGCCACCCGGGCGGCCGCGTCCGCGACGTACTTGGCGCGGAAGCCGCAGCGGATCTCCGCCAGCCCTTCCATCCCGACTTCGGCAAGCCGCTCGGCGGTGGGGAAGGCGTAGAACGGCGTGCCCGCAATCGGCGCGCCGAACCGCTCGCAGAGCGACGCGATGATTTTGCGGATGCGCGGGATGTTGTTGTTCTGCGACAGGATGAACGAGCAGAGCGTCTCCCACGGGTCCTGCGCGAGAATGCGGATGCCGCGCGAAAACGCGTAGGCCGTGCGCAGCGCCTCGTCGCCGCAGAAGGCGTCCGAGAGGGCCTCGTAATCGCGCGCGAGGTCGAAGTAGTCCGCCCAGACCGCCTCGTATGCCGCGCGATCCACGCCGTGCAGTATGATGCTGCCGCCGTCCTGCGTGACGTGCAGCACCCGCCCGAACGCGACGCCCGTGTAGCCGCCGCCGTCCGGCGCGAAGCGGAAGCATTGTCCGCAGTCGAATGTCTTTCGGATATCCAGCGCCGCGCCGGTCAGCACGGTTCCGGCCGGCGTGAAGGATACGACCATAAAACCTACCTCTCTTCGGAAAGGAATCAAAACGATGAAGGAACAAATCTATACCATACCCGTCTCCGAGGCGTTTGAAGCGCGCAGCGGCAAGTGCCCGCTCTGCCTGCTGCGCGAAAAATGGGAGCAGAACGAACTGGACCTGATTCTCGGCGCGTCGATGATGGAGCCGGATATCCGCATCCAGACCAACGAAAAGGGCTTCTGCAACGACCATCTGCACAAGATGTATGCGCGGGGCAACCGCCTGCCGCTGGCGCTCACGCTCGAAAGCCATCTCGCCGAGGTGGAAAAGGGGCTGAAAACCGGCGGCTTCTTCTCCCGCGATATCGCCGCCAAAAGCGTAAAGCGGCTTGAAGAACTGGAGCATAGCTGCTACCTGTGCGATCGCATCGACGCCACGCTTGCGCGTATGGTTGAGACCACCGCGCTGCTTTACGGACGGGAGCCGGAGTTCCGCAGGCTGTTCAACGAGCAGCGGATGTTCTGCCTGCCGCATTTCCGCGCGCTGCTGGTCAAGGGCCGCGAAATCCTCGACAAAAAGCGCTATGAGGACTTTGTGCGCGACGCGTTCGCCGTCGTTTCGGGCTACGCGAAGGAACTGGGGGGCGACGTCTCGTGGTTCTGCAAAAAGTTTGATTACCGCTACGAAAAAGAGGATTGGAAGAACTCCAAAGACGCCGTGGAGCGCGCGCTCGACTTCCTCAACGGCACCTGGTAAAGCCGCGCGGCCCCTCCCGCCTGCGCCCGCGCCGGAAAGGGCCTATATTGAGGCGAATTCCGACGTCGCAGCGCAAAAATCCTTTCGCAAATGCTTCGCTGAAGCCGGACGAATATGCTTTTGACCGCCTCCCGCAGCAGCGCGTTGGCGAAGTCCCCCAAAGCAGCGGCGATACCGAAAAAGCCGTCCGATGCAAAAGGGCCGCCGCGCTTTTGCTGCGCCGATGGAGGGACGGTTTGCGCCGACGATTTCTGCAACTGCTGCTGAAACAGCCTTTTCCCTTTGCGGTTTGCTGCAATAATGATGCGCATTCGTATAATTGACTTTCGGTCTTTGCCGCGAGTCTTTAGTCGAGCCGAACCCGCTTCATCTCGCATCATTATACTATAAACGGCAATTTATTTCAATAAAATCTGTGAAACATATCGCGCTATTTATTTTGCGCGGCTGAAATCCCTTTGTTCGGAATGCGTTCATCGGGGATAAAAGCGATGCCGCCCGTTCTTCCTCTTTTCGACGGCGCGCCGCGGAATATCACGGCCGTGAAGCTGCCGCCGGGCCGCAAGGCGTGCGCGCGCTGCTGCGGCTTTTTCCGTCGCTCTCTGATGCTTTTCCCGATTTTCTTTCCGCTTTCCTGATTCTTTTTATCCCGACTTTTCATTTGTTTGGAAGCAAAAGGATTGACCGAGCTGATACGATTGTGATATAATAATGCTTGCATATGTATTGGTGCAATCCTAAAAAAGATGGAATTCGTATTGCTTTGTCTGCGCGGCAAACCGTTAGACGGCGCTGTGCGGACGGTAAGCAAAAACGAATGAAATCAATTGAAAGGCTTGTTGGGAATGAAAAGAATCGGTTCTGTTATGGTGGCGCTCGCGCTGCTCCTCTGCTTGGCTGCCTGCGGCAGCGACGTGGTCGGCGAGCAAAGCGGCGGCGGTGAAGCGCTGACCACCGGGCAGTCCAATGCTTTGAAAGCGGCCAAAAGATATTTGGATGCGCTTCCGTTTTCTTATGAGGGCTTGGTCAAGCAGCTTGAATTTGAGAAGTATACGCTTGAAGACGCGGTTTTTGCCGTCGAGCACTGCGGCGTCGATTGGAACGAGCAAGCCGCTAAAAAGGCGGAAAGCTATCTGCGCTCCGGCTCCTTTTCTTGGGATGGACTGATTGACCAGCTTGAATTTGATGGTTTTACCCACGAGCAGGCCGTGTATGGCGTAGAGCAGAACGGGTATTGAGGCAAATCGGATTCCATAGGAGCGCAGTCGGGGAAAGCGGCGGACCTCCTTGCGCTTCCGCCTGCGTTGTGACGGTGCAGCCGGCCGCGTGTCTGCGGGTACCCGCATCGGGAACGCCGTGAACGACAGGTGGACGGCCGCGCGTCTGCGGGCGTGTAGGGAATGTAGGAACGAACGGAAGGGGATTTTCCCTCCCGTCGAATCGGCGGAATAGACGCCCGTACCGAATCGGCGCTGAGGCGCCGCCCGTCTGTTTTTCCAAGCGGCTGTCGGCTGCGCTGTTCCTTGAGACGGAGAGACGGCAAAGGAAGCGCAGGTCTTTGCCTGCTTGCATCGCGCTTTAGCGTCTGTATATAGCGGGGAGAAGCAATGATAAAGAAACGGGAGGCCGTCCGGCAGGACGGTCTCCCGTATTTTGTTTGCCGCGACACGGCGGCACGGCGAGCGGCGCGTCCGGCCATACGGCTGAAAGCGGAGCGCGGTACGAATATGTTTGACGGCACGACGTTCGCCAACGAAAAAACGGCAGAGCCGCGTTTTTGTGTTTCTCCGAAACGACCCTGCGGGCCGCTCAAAGCACATATCCCGCGAGGATGCCGAGCGCGGCCGCAAGGCAGATGACGAGGATGGGATGCGCCTTTTTGAAGGCCAGCAGCGCGCATACGGCGAATATGACCAGCGAAGCGTAAAAGGACGGGTCGGTCAAGACGGCGGCGGAAATTCCGGACGGGACGAAAACCGTGGCGGCCACCGCCAGCACGGATGCGCCGATGAGTCCGACGACCGCCGGCTTCAGGCCGGTCATACAGCCTTGGACGACAAAGCTGCTTCGGAACGCCTCGAAGCACCTCGCAACGATCAGAATGCAGACGAAGGACGGCAGCACCACGCCCAGCGTGGCGCAGAGCGCGCCGCCGATTCCGCCCGTTTCGGTGCCGACATAGGTGGCGATGTTGATTGCAAACGGCCCCGGCGTGCTTTCGCTGACCGCAATGAAATCGACCAGCGCCGACGCGTCCATCCAGCCGTGCGAGAGAACCTCCGCTTGAATCAGCGGCAGCATCGCGTAGCCGCCGCCGAAGGTAAAGGCGCCGATTTTCAGAAACGTCCAGAACAGCTCCAGATAGATCATCGCCTGTTCCTCTTCGCCGTCACCGCCGCGGTCAGCAGGCCGAACGCCGCGCAGCCGAGGATGACGAACAGCACGTTGATGCTCAGAAACGCGGTCATCAGGAACGCCGCGGCCATCACCACATACGAAACGGCGCTTTTCGGGCATTGCCTGTACATCGACCAAAGCGCCTTGAGGATCAGCGCCAGCACGCCGGCGCGGATGCCGTTGAAGGCGTACTGCACAAGCCGCACGCTTTGGAACGCTCTGAGGACGAAGGAGATGCCGAAGATGATGAGGAAGGAGGGCAGCACCACGCCCAGCGTAGCCAGCAGCGCGCCCCGAAAGCCGCACACGCGGAAGCCGACGAAGGTGGCCGCGTTGACGGCGATCGGGCCGGGCGTCGATTCGGCGATGGCCACGATTTCGAGAACGTCGTCGTCGGTCATCCAGCCCCGCTTTTCGGTGATCTCCTTTTGAATCAGCGGAATCATCGCATAGCCGCCGCCGAAGGTGAAGGCGCCGATCTTCAAAAAGACTGCAAAAAGCCGCAGGGCCTTCCGCAAGCGCTCGTCCATATCGTTCGTCTCCTCCTCTCAGCGAAAGCGCCGATGCCTGTCGGTGGGTGACATAATCCGTGTCGAATAAAGGCGTAAACCGCAGCTTATCCACATTGTCCACCGACTTATCCACATGTGAAGGCCGTTTTGCCTGTCGAAACGCGTCATGACGCGCCAAGCTGTCCACATATCCACCGACTTATCCACATCCGGCGGCCGGAATTATGTCTTGTCATTATGCGCGGCGGAATGGAAAAAAGAGGAAATCCGCTCAAACGCCGGCCGTCGCGTAGGCGTTCTGCGAGAGGGGCGCAAGGTTGCCCGCGCGGTATTCGTAGTAGCCCTGTGCGGCGATCATCGCCGCGTTGTCGCCGCAAAGCGAGAGGGGAGGCAGGTAGAGCGGGCGGCCCAGACGTCCGCACAGCTCGGTCAGCGCGGCGCGCAGGTGGGAATTCGCCGCCACGCCGCCCGCCAGCACGAGCGCGGGAACGTCCGAGCGCTCCAGCAGCCGCGAGACGCGGGTCACGATCGTGCGGACCAGCGCGTCGGTGAACGAGGCGGCGATGTCCGCTTTCGTTTCCTCGTCCAACGGCTGGCCGCGCAGCTCGCGCGTGTGGACGCAGTTGATGACCGCCGTTTTCAGGCCGGAGAAGGAAAAGTCGTATTCGCTGTCGTGTACGGTGGCCGCAGTGAAGGGGAACGCGTCCTTCCGGCCGGCAGTGGCCAGCCTGTCCATCATCAAGCCGCCGGGGTAGGGCAGACCGAGCACGCGCGCGGCCTTGTCGAACGCCTCTCCCGCCGCGTCGTCCCGCGTCTGGCCGATGCGCTTGAAATCGGTGTAGCCGTCGACGCGAATCAGCGACGTGTCGCCGCCCGAGACGACCAGCGCAAGGAAGGGCGGCGCAAGGAGCGGGTGTACGAGGTAATTGGCCGCGATGTGGCCGCGGATGTGATGCACCGGCACCAGCGGCTTGCCGGCTGCGCAGGCCAGCCCCTTGGCGAAGGACAGCCCCGTCAGCAGCGCGCCGATAAGCCCCGGCTCAACCGTGACGGCGACGGCGTCGATGTCCGCCAGAGTCAGGCCGGCCTTTTCGAGCGCGCTCCGCGTCACGCCGCAGACGGCCTCCGTATGCGCGCGCGAGGCGATCTCCGGCACCACGCCGCCGTACAGCTTATGTATTTCGACCTGCGAGGCGACGACGCTCGAAAGCAGCGTCCGCCCGTCCTCCACGACCGCCGCGGCGGTCTCGTCGCAGGAGCTTTCCAAACCCAGAATCCGCATTTTCTAAATCTCCAAATCCGCAAGGACGGCGTCCGTCCCGTGATAAAAGCCGCGCCGCTCGCCCACCGTCCGAAAGCCCTCGGAGCAGTAAAGCGCTTCGGCGGCGCGGTTGCCTTTTTCATATTCCAGTAAAATTCTGCCGCAGCCCCGTGTGCGCGCGTCGGCCCGCACATAGGTCAGCAGCGCGCGGCCGGCGCCGCGGCGCCGGTAGGCCGGCAGAACGGCCAGATTGACGATCTGCACCTCGCCCGCGACAAGGTAGTACGAGCAGACTGCGGTCAATATGCCGTCCTCGAATGCGCCGATATAGCAGAAATCCGGCCGCCCGACCGAATCGGCAAGCTGCTCGGCCGACCAGGCGGAACCCAGACAGGCCGCCTCGATGGAGGCGGCCTCGTCGATATGGGAGAGGGGAATCGGCTTGATTTCGCGCATACATAAACCCTCCCGACGGTTTTCAGTCCTCCACGACGATGTTGCCGAAAATCCGCTCCAGCACGTTCTGCGGGCACAGAACGGTTTTTTTCGAGCCGCGGTCATAGAGATAGGTTTTGCCGTTCAGATCGCGGTAGAATGCGATCAGATAGTACAGCCCCGGGTAGTCCGGCGACAGCAGCCGGATGTGGTAGTCATAATCGTGGTCGATGTCGTTGGTGCCGGGCAGCACGGCCTCCTCGCCGCTGATGATGGCGTCGCGCACGGCGTAGACATATTCACTGTCGTCCCGCAGACCCTCCACGTTCTGGTATTCTTCGTCCAGATACTTTTTCTCCGCGTTCCAGCGCTCGACGAACAGTGAAGTCGCGCCCGGAACATAGATGAGCGCCGCCACGGGGTTGAAGGTTTCCATCGTGAAATCGGGCAGGGATGCGTTGCGGTAGACAAAGCCGATGTCCTCCATCTCGGTATCGGCAAGGTAGTTGGCCGTGTCCTCGAACTGGATGGCGTACAGAGACACCTTGTTGTACTTTCCGTATACGCCCTCGAGCTTGATCGGCTGCACCGCCCAGTTGGACATCAAATAGGTGATGCCGGTCTCCTCGTCGTAGATGCCGCTTTCCGTCTCCTGAAAATCCACCACGTTCTCGCAGGCGTACAGAAAGCAGAGGGCGCACAGCAGCAGGACTGCGGTCAGTCGTTGTTTGATTTTGCGCATCATATACTCCTCAATAGCCGATCTGGCCGAGACTGTCGTCGTTTTCCACCCAGTCGCGCACCATGTAGACGGTGTAGCGCTCCGCGTCCTCCCGCACGATGACACGCTCGATGCCCGCGTTGATGACCAGCCGCTTGCACATCTGGCAGCAGGTCGTCCCGCCGATCGGCGCGCCGGTTTTCGGGTCGGTGCAGGCGAGATAGAGGTCGGCGCCGAGCATCGTCTCCCGCGGGGCGGCGATGATGGCGTTCGCCTCCGCGTGGACGGACCGGCACAGCTCGTACCGCTCGCCGCGCGGGATGTTGAGCTGGTCGCGCAGGCAGACGCCGCGGTCGCAGCAGTTCAGCCTGCCGCGCGGCGCGCCGGCGTAGCCGGTCGAGACGATCGAGTCGTTTTTGACAATGATCGCCCCGAATTTCCGGCGCAGACAGGTGCCGCGCGCCGAGACGGTCTGTGCGATGTCGAGATAATAGTTTTCCTTCGATACACGGCCCATGACGCCGGCAGCCTCCTTGTTGATCTGTGTGGTGTGCGGCGGCTCAAAACCGCGCCGCGGCGGCCTTGATGTACTTGCGCAGCTCGGCCATCGTCTCCGGATGCTCCAGCCCTTTGTCAAGGTTGGCCATCAGGAAGCCCAGCTTCGAGCCGAGGTCGTAGCGCGTGCCCTCGAATTCGCAGGCGAGCATGCCGTAGCGCTTGCCCAGCGCGCACATCGCGTCGGTGAGCTGGATTTCGCCGCCCGCGCCCGGGGCCGTCTTTTCCAGAACGGGGAAGATCTCCGGAATCAGCAGCACGCGCCCGAGGATGGACAGCAGGGAAAAGACCTTGTCCGGCGTGGGCTTCTCAATCATATCCCAGACGCGGTAGACGTTGTCCTCGATGTTGTCGACCTTCAGCGAGCAGTATTTGACGATCTGCTCCTCGGTCACCTGCTTGACGCCGACGACGGGAAGCGTAAATTTGCTGTATACGTCGATGAGCTGTTTGGTCACCGGCGTGCGCGAGAAGATGATGTCGTCGCCGTACAGCACGGCGAACGGGTCGTTCCCGACAAAGCTCTTGGCGCAGAGCACCGCATGCCCCAGTCCGCGCGCCTCCTTCTGCCGGATGAAAGAAATGTTCGCCATATTGGCGATGGCCTTCAGCTCCTCAAGCTGCTTGGTCTTGCCGCTCTTTTCCAGCCGCTCGTAGTATTCGAGCGAGTGGTCGAAATGGTTTTCAATCGCTTCCTTGTTCCGCCCCGTGACGATGAGGATGTCCGTGATGCCGGAGGCGACGGCCTCCTCCACCAGATATTGGATGGCGGGCTTGTCCACAATCGGCAGCATTTCCTTCGGCACGCTCTTGGAGATCGGAAGCATACGGGTGCCCAGTCCGGCAGCCGGAATGACGGCCTTTGTTACTTTCATAATTCCTTCTCTAACCGTTCCTTTCCTGAATATGCGGCGCTGCCGCAAATATTCCAATACACGAATACACGCGGCGGCGGCCGCATGCTTACGGGGTATTATAGCACAAGTGCGTTCGGAATTCAAGAGCTTTTCCCCAAATAAACCGAACGCCGCGCATGGGGAAACGGGCCGCCGAGACGGCGGCCCGTTTATGGCTCTGAATAGGCGGAATGTAAGGTTTAACCGCAGCAGCAGCAAACAATGACGATCGCGATCAGGATGATGATCCAGCAGCAGCCGTTGTTACCGCCAAGGAACGAGTCGAAGCAGCCCATTACAATACCTCCTTCCTCTACCCGCATACTACAGAGTATGTCGGAGGCGGTCGGGTTGCTACCGACTTTCCGCTTTATCGGATTTGTCCGTCGCCGGTGACGATGTATTTCACCGTCGTCAGCTCCGTAAGTCCCATCGGGCCGCGCGCGTGCAGCTTTTGGGTGGAGATGCCGATCTCCGCGCCGAAGCCGAATTCGCCGCCGTCGGTGAAGCGGGTCGAGGCGTTGACGTAAACCGCCGCCGAATCGACGGCCCGCGTGAACGCGTCCGCTTTCCGCAGGTCGGTGGTCAGGATGACGTCGGAATGCTTGGTGGAATGGGTATTGATGTGCGCAATCGCTTCCTCGATGCCGCCGACGACCTTTGCCGACAGGATCAGGTCGTCGTATTCGACGAAGAACTCGTCGTCCCCAACCTCCTCCACGCCGAGGATGGCGGCCGCCTCCGCGTCGCCCTTCAGCTTCACGCCGGGCAGCGCGTCTTTGAGCAGCGGCAGAAACGCCTTGGCGATTTCGCGGTCGACCAGCACATGCTCGAGCGCGTTGCAGACCGCCGGCCGCGAGGTTTTGCCGTTGCGGATGATCGAGAGGGCCGTCTCGAAATCCGCGCTCTTTTCCACATAGGCGTTGCAGTTTCCGGCGCCGGTCTCGATGGTCGGCACCGTCGCGTTCTCCACCACCGAGCGGATAAGCCCCTTGCCGCCGCGCGGGATGAGCAGATCGACATATTCGTTCATCCGCATCAGCTCGGTCGCCGTCTCGCGCGACGTGTCCTCCGCGATGGCCAGCACGTCGCTGTCGATGCCGGCGTCTGCCAGCGCGCGCTTGAGGACGGTGACAATCGCCAGATTCGAATGGATGGCCTCCTTGCCGCCGCGCAGCACCGCCGCGTTGCCGCTCTTCACGCAGAGCGCCGCGGCGTCCGCCGTCACGTTCGGGCGCGACTCGTAAATGATCGCGATGACGCCCAGCGGCACATGTACGCGCTTGATTTCCAGCCCGTTCGGCCGCCGCCAGACCTCGCCGCCGCCGAGCGGGTCGGCAAGCTGCGCCAGCTCCTCCAGCGCCGCGGCGATCCCCTCGATGCGCGCCGGCGTCAGCCGCAGACGGTCGAGCATCGCCTCCGGAACGCCGTTGACGCCCGCCGAGCGCATATCCGTCTCGTTGGCGGCGAGGAGCTCGTCCGCGCTTTCCCGAAGATACTGCGCCATTTTCAGAATCGCCCCGTTGCGCGTTTTGGCGTCGGCCTGCGCCAGCGCGGGGGAAGCCTTTTGCGCCAATGCGCATTTTTCGCGTATGGTCATAAAGCAGCCCTGCCTTTCTTTACTCTGTTTTTCCGAAATAGGTGCCGGTGAACTCGCCGGCCGTGATGTCGTATAAAATTTCCGGGTCCGCGCCGTTGACAATCACCATCGGGATGCCGGCCGCCATAACGCTCTCGGCCGCCTCCAGCTTGGCGCGCATCCCGCCGGTGCCGCGCGCGCTGCCCGCGCCGCCGGCGTAGCTGCGGACGACGTCGTCGATGACTTCAACATGCTCGATGAAGCGCGCGTCGGGGCAGACGCGGGGGTTTTTGTCGTACAGCCCGTCGATGTCGGTCATGTTGATCAGCAGATCGGCGTCGGTCAGCCGCGCGACCACCGCGGAGAGCGTGTCGTTGCTGCCGATGCGAAGCTGCTCGGACGAAACGGTGTCGTTCTCGTTGATGACCGGGATGCAGCCGAAGCCGAGCAGCATCTTCAGCGTGCCCGACGCGTTGGCGCTGCGCACCGGCGAGTCGAGGTCGTCCTTCGTCAGCAGAACCTGCGCGATCTTGTGTCCGTACGAAGCGAACAGCCGGTCGTACATATCGACCAGCTCGCACTGGCCGACGGCCGCCGCCGCCTGCTTCTCCTCCGTGGAAAGCGGCTTCCCGACCAGCCCGATTTTTGCCAGCCCGCAGCTCACCGCGCCCGAGGAGACAAGCAGGCATTCTCTGCCGCTGTTCTGCATGTCCGCAATGCAGCGGACCAGCCGCTCGGTTTTGCGCAGATTCATCAGTCCGCTGGGATAGGTCAGCGTGGAGGTGCCGACCTTGACGACAATGCGCTTTTTGTTTTCCATATTCAGCTTCATATATTTGTTTTTCCTTTCAGCCCGGTAAAAAAGGGCTTCCATTTTTGCTTTCCCTATATTATAATAGAAAAAAAGCCGTTTTGCAAGAGCAAACTCTTCAAAATCGCAGGAAGGCGGTATTGTTTTTATGATCATTCTGGCATCCGGCTCTCCCCGGCGGATCGAGCTGCTCGCCTCACTCGGACTGGAATTCCTCGTGCGCCCTGCGGCGGTGGACGAGACGATCGACCCCGCCACGCCGCCGGATGAGGCCGTGGCCGAGCTGTCGCGACGGAAAGCGTCGCATGTGTATCGGACGGCCGCCTCGCCGGACGACACCATCATCGCCGCCGATACGCTCGTCTGGCAGGACGGCCGCCTGCTCGGCAAGCCCGCCGACGCCGCCGACGCCGCGGCGATGCTGCGCGCCCTGTCCGGCCGCCGCCATACGGTGCACACCGGCCTGACCGTCATCCGGGGCGGGGAAGAACAGACCGTCGTGTCTGCCGCGGCCGTGTACTTCCGCCCGATGACCGAGCGCGAGATCGAGTGGTACGTCGCCACCGGCGAGCCGCTGGACAAGGCGGGCGCTTACGGCATTCAGGAGCGCGGCGGCATTTTCGTCGAACGCATCGAGGGCGATTTCTTCACCGTGCTCGGATTGCCGCTCTGCGAGCTGTTTCGGATTTTGGGAACGGAAATTTTGTAAGAATTTGAAAAACTTTATTGACAAAGCTGTTCCGCTCTTGTATAATGAGGACAAATACAACCCAAAGAAAGGAACAGGTAACATGAAAACGAAAGCTCGCGGAATCCTATCCGCTTCGCTTGCACTGGTCATGGTCCTTGCGCTGATGGCGCCGGCGGTTTCCGCCCTGGAATTCAGCGTCGGGGACGAGCTGGTCGGCGGCGAGGTCACGGCGTTTGAAGAAAAAACGCTGGGCACGGGCCTGACCTACTCCAAGACGACGTACACCGACGCCGGAGACCGAACGCAGGCGATGTACGCGCTGGAGTTCAATCCCAAAACGTCCGACTTTATGCCGGTCGTTTACAGCCGTTGGACGGGCACCGGCGCGACGACGCTGCTGGGCGGCCAGAATTTGGAAGAGCAGTTCGGCGCAGAGGTGTACGCCGGCGTCAACGCCAACTTTTACAGCACGGCGACGGGCAGCACCTACGCCGGCTACTGGGTGCATGACGGCCGTCTTGCACAGGCCGAATACGGCTACCAGAGCGACATCATCGCGTTTACCTCCGACGGGGAAATGCAGATTGTCAATTCCAAGCTGACCTTCGACGTGTATTTCAACGGCGAATTGGTGACCTATAACGGCTCGAATTCGCTGGCTTACATCAATAAGCGCTCGCTTGCGTCCAACGTCAGCAATCTGTTCTATTACTGGGACACCGAATGCGGCACCAAAACCGATTCGAATCTCGAAGGCGTTGAAATCGTCTGCGAAAAGCAGAACGGCGGCGAGCTTGGCGTTGAGCGCACGCTCACCGGCAAGATCGTGGAGATCCGCACCGATTCCATGAAGTCCTCGGTCGGCGCCGACCAGTTCGTGCTGTATGTGAAGAACGATTCGCCGCTCAAGGACGCCATCGAGGGTACCTATAAGGTCGGCGACACCGTCTCCATCCGCGTCAACGAGGAAGTGGAGGCCAGCAAGGCCGTCACCTCTGCGGCGGTCACCGCGCTTGCCGCGCAGTACCGCATCGTCGCCGACGGTATGTACGCGCCCGGCGACGACACCAAGTCGCTCGACCATTACGAGCAGAGAGCGCAGCGCACCTCTATCGGCGTGAAGGCGGACGGCACGGTTGTTCTCGTCTGCACGGCCGGCAGAAGCGTCACGGATTCGGCCCCCGGCCTGACCATTCCCGAGCTGGGCGCGCTGATGCTCGAGCTGGGCTGCGAGGTTGCGTATAACCTTGACGGCGGCGGCTCCTCTCAGATGATTACGAAGGCGGAGGGCGAGGAGAGCTTCACTGTCTGGAAAAACGAAGGCACCAACGGCAGAAGCGTCGCCAACAGCCTGTACATCGTCAAGCGTCCGACGGACAATGCCGAAGCGCTGGGTAACCTGAATTATCTCATCAGCGCGGTTGAAGAGAAGAAAATCGAAACCGACGAGGCCAAAGCCGCTCTGGCTTCTGCAAAAGCGCTTCTGTCTGCGGAGAAGCTGATGGAAGGCGACATTCTCCGCGAATCGATGAAGCTGCAGAACATTTTGGACGCCGGCGACGAGCTGGCGGACGCGCTGGCGGCCTGTGAAGGCATCATCGCTTACGACTATTCGCCTTCCGCGCTCGGCACGCTGCGCGCCGCTTATGACGTCGCTTCGAAGCTGAATGTGAATACGAACGATTCCGAGACGATTCTCAACGCCGCCAGAGCGCTCAAGACGGCGGTCGGCAATAAGGGTGAAATCGGTTTCAATGTAACCGCGGGCAAGAGCTATGATATGCTTCACCATTACCCGTCGACGAATAATTACGGCGATTCCGGCAACGAGCTGACCGACGGCGAAATTGCCAATATCAATAACGCTTACGGCAAACCGTGGGTGGCTTTCAGCGGTGCAATGGAGCTTTCCGGCAAAATTACGGTTGATGGAACTGAGAGACGGTATTTTGATATCATTGTTGATTTGGGTGAGTACAGGGAGAACATTAAGGAGTTTAATGCCTTTACGGAGTTTGTCCCTACTGCCGGCATCGATTTCTGCATTGCCGTCGATTACGCGGTTTCGGACGACAAGGTGAACTGGACGGAGGCCGGAAGATCGGTTCTCGATAGTGAACCGGAGTACTATTATGAATTGGAAGACGGCGTTAACAAACTGAAAGGGAAAAGCGTCGATCTTCAATATCCGCTCAGCTTAGATAAAGGTTTGAACGGTCGTTATGTCCGCGTTCGCCTGATTGCTATGGGCTTGACGCAATTTATCTTTATCACCGAGCTTCAGGCGTTTGCCTATGAGGACACGATGATCGGCGATGTCGGTTATGTGACCGATACGAACAAGACCATCGGCAACAACGATGCGGTGATTTTCACGCCCGATTTCGGCGATGCGCTGACGAAGGACAACGGCAACAGCACATGGGCCTATGTTGTCGTTGCGGAAGCCTCCGGCTCCGGCTATAAGGTGACGGCGGTGTATTCCAACCCCGGCAACGCGGGTACGTCTGTCGCCATCCCCGCGAACGGTTTTGTCTATGCGGTGCATACCGATAACGAGAATGTCAATTCCAAGGCAAACCGCGCGTATGCGGAGAGCGCGAAGGTCGGCCAGTATATCCTGCTGGACGGCGTCGATCTTTCGACCGGCGCGCTGCTGCCCGGCGCTTATATCCGCTTCACGGGCACACTGAACGAAGACGCTGCCATTGCCGTTGACGACGAGACCGGCTATCTCACCGGCCTTACACCCGGAATGACCGAAGATGAGGTGAAGGCGCAGTTCGTCAGCCCCGAAGACGTCGTTATCAGCGGCGCTTCGAAGGACGGCGTCGGCACCGGCGCGCAGATCACCTTCAACGGACAGACCTGGACGGCGGTTCTCATCGGCGACCTGAACGGCGACGCCAAGATTACCGCTACGGACTATCTGCTGGCGAAGAAGAGCATTCTGAAGCTGGCCGATCTGGACGAGGTTCAGACCGAGGCGTTTAAGCTTGGCGAAACCACCGCTCCGTCGGCGTCGAACTACCTTAAATTGAAGAAACACGTTCTCAAGCTGGCGGATCTGTTTGCGTAAAGCATATTGACCGAATGGAGAGCATAGAGTATCAGGGGTGATATTCTATGCTCTCCTTTTTGGTCTCCGTCTTTTCCAAGCTGATCTGCCTCTTTCTGCGCACCTCGCCCTCCTCCTCCTTCCCGCCGCCGCTGAGCAAGGAGGAGGAGCGCCGCCTGTTCGTGCTCTGCAGGAAGGGGGATCAGTCCGCGCGCGCCAAGCTCATCGAGCACAACCTCCGCCTTGTGGCGCATATCGTGAAAAAGTACTACACGAACTGCCGCGAGCAGGAGGACCTCATCAGCATCGGCACCATCGGACTGATCAAAGCCATCGATTCCTTCAACATCGAGCAGGGCGCGCGCTTTGCGACCTATGCCGGTAAGTGCCTGCAAAACGAAATTCTGATGTATTTCCGCAGCCAGAAGAAGCTGACGTACGAAAATTCGCTCAACGACTCCGTGGACGTGGATAAGGACGGCAATCCGCTGACCTATCTCGATATCCTCTGCACCGAGGACGACATCGTTGAGGAGCTGGATCTGAAAATCAAAAGCGACCTGCTTTATAAGGCGGTGCGCGAGGCGCTCAACGAACGCGAACGGACCATCATCGCGCTTCGCTACGGGATGAATAAGCTGCATAAGCCGATGCCGCAGCGGGAGGTCGCGAAGCGGCTGAACATTTCGCGTTCGTACGTCTCCCGCATCGAAAAATGCGCGGTGGATAAGATTCGGGCGTATATGAAGGCGTAGGGAAGTTGTAAAAAAATAAAAACTCCTGCAAAAAGCTCTTGCAATACCGGAACGCGTTTGCTATAATGAGGAAAAAGCGCGGATGTACACCGCCGCGCGGCATCGATGGGCGCGGCTCTTGTATGTATGCTCGTGAACTTCAGAATACGGAAAGGATTGCAAGAACATGAGAAACTTCAAAATCGGCGTGATGACCGACTCGTTTCGGACGACGTTCGTAGACGCGCTCGATAAGGCGAAGGAACTGGGCGCGCAGGGCGTGCAGATGTATGTGACCGAGGGGGATATGTTCTATAAGAACCTCACGGACGAGCGCATCGAGCAGGCGAAGCGCGAGCTGGCGGATCGGGGACTGGTCGTCTCCGCAATCTGCGGCGATTTCGGCGGCCATGGCTTTGAAACCGAGGCGGAAAACGAGTGGAAAATCCCGTCCAGCAAGCTGGTGGCGGATCTGGCCGTGCGCTTCGGCGCGCCGGTCGTGACCACGCACATCGGCGTCGTGCCGGAGGACAATACCTGCGAGACCTACCGGCGGATGAAGGCCGCCTGCCGCGAGCTGGGCGATTACGCCGTTTCCGTCGGCGTTACCTTCGCCATCGAAACCGGCCCCGAAAAGCCGGAGACGCTTGCGGCGTTTATCCGCGACGTCGGAAGCAAGGGCATCGGCGTCAATCTGGACCCGGCCAACCTGGTGATGGTCACCGGCTGTGACCCCGTCGCGGCGGTCTATACGCTCAAGGACTTCATCGTGCACACCCACGCCAAGGACGGCGTGATGCTTCAGCAGGCCGATACGCATAAGGTGTACAATTTCTTTGCCGAGGGCGGCATCGGCGACCTGCGGCTGGACGAGTATTTCAAGGAGTTGCCGCTCGGCGACGGCGACGTTCCGTTCGATAAGTACCTCGACGCGCTGGAGGACATCGGCTATTCCGGCTTCCTGACCGTCGAGCGCGAGTGCGGCGCCGATCCTTACGCGGACATCAAAAGAGCCGTCGATTATCTGAAATCCAACATAAACGCTTGAAAACGGAAAGGTGCGGACTGTAAAATGAAAAAAATCGGTTTTATCGATTATTTCCTCGATGAGTGGCATGCCAATAACTATCCCAAGTTTATCAAGGACGCCGTCGGCGACGAATTCGTCGTGGCTTACGCTTACGGAGAAATCGACAGCCCGAACGGCAAGACGAACCGCGAGTGGGCGGACAGCTTCGGCGTCGAGCTGCTCGGCACGATCGACGAGGTCATCGAAAAGAGCGACGTGCTCATCGTCCTTTCGCCCGACCATCCCGAACGGCATTGGGACCTCTGCCAGAAGCCCTTCCGCAGCGGCAAGCGCGTCTACGTCGACAAGACCTTCGCGCCTTCCAAGAAAATTGCGGAGGATCTGGTCAAGCTGGCCGACGAAAACCACACGCCTTTCTTTTCCTCCAGCGCGCTGCGGTTCAGCGACGAGCTGACCACCGTCGGGCATGACAACATCGCGTTCATCAATTCCCGCGGCCCCGGCGACTTCGACACCTATTCCATCCACCAGATCGAACCGATTACCGTCCTGATGGGGTCAGAGGCGACGCGCGTGATGGCTGTCGGCGCCGGTATGCACCAGACCGTCGTCATCGAGTTCAAGGGCGGCCGCTCTGCGGTGATGTCGCATTACGGCTGGTCGGGCGTGGACTTCAATATGACCGTCAGCTATGCCGACGGCAGCACCGCCGTCCTGCCGGCTATGAGCAATTCCTTCCCGAACTTCATCAAAGCGATGTGCGATTTCTTCCGCACCGGCGAGATCAAAGCCGCGCACGAAGAAACGGTCGCCATTATGGGCATCATCGAGGCGGGCAACAAGGCCATCGCCAACCCCGGCGTCTGGGTCGAGGTGTAATGCAGGTAAAATGTCCCCGCCGTTTGTGAGGCGGGGACATTTTCTGTCCGCCTCTCGCACCTTATGCAAATCGGGGAATGCGACGACCGCGTTCGGCAGATACGCCATAGTGATGGCGTAAAAATCCGCGCTGCGCCGGGGGAGGCGGCAGGCCGTCTATGAAGCTCCGGCGCTGCCGACCGAAAAAATCCGGCCGGCGCGGCCGGCCGATTGTTCCCGCCGAAAAAAGGTTGCAAAAATTGCGGCGGAAAAGCCGCCGCGATTTTTTACAGCCTTTTTTCGGAAAAGCCCTTGTGCTTTTCGGATATATTTGTTATAATAAACCGTAAAGCAAGCGGAAAGGAGGCCATGCGTCGTGGACGGTACGCCAAATCCGGAAAAAAAGCCCGAAGAAAACGCGCCGAAGCGCCGGCTGTACCAGACGCCGGCGTTCAAAAAGGGACTCTTCATTTTTCTTGTCCTTGCCTCCGTGCTCGCGTTTGCCATCGCCGTGTTCCGGCTGGACACGATTCTGGCTGTCATCGATCGGATCATCGGCTATATCATGCCGATTTTTTACGGCATCGCCATGGCGTATCTGCTGAACCCGGTCGTCGTGTTCCTTGATTTGCGCTTTGCGCCCTTTTTGGCGAAGCGCTGCAAGACCGAGCGGAAGGCGAAAAAAATTTCCAAGGCGCTCTCCATCACGCTGGCGGTTTTGTTCGGCATTACCCTGATTACCGTGCTGTGCGTGATGATCATTCCGGAGCTGGTTTACAGCCTCACCACGCTTGCCAAAAGTCTGCCCGGCGAGCTGGAGCGGGTCATCGACTTTCTGCGCAACGGCATCGATACCGAGGTGTTCTGGGGCGAGACGCTCAAGAATTTCATCGACAACGCGTTTAACGCCTTCAATAACTGGATCACCACCGGCCTGCCCGAGCTTGCGGGCAATATGCTTACTTATCTGACCGACAGCGTCATCGGCATTGTCGGCTTTTTGGTCAATTTCTTCATCGGCATCGTCGTCGCGGTCTATGTCCTCTGTGATAAGGATAAGTTCCGCGGACAGGCGAAAAAGCTGCTCTTTGCGTTCTGCAAGCCGAAAACGGCGAATATGGTCATCGATACCGCGCGCCACGGCCACGAGATTTTCGGCGGCTTTTTGACCGGCAAAATCATCGATTCGCTCATCGTCGGCATCGTCAACGCGATTTTTATGCTCATCACCGGCATGCCGTATGTCGTGCTCATTTCGGTGCTTGTCGGTGTGACGAACATCATCCCGTTTTTCGGCCCGTTTATCGGCGGCATCCCCAGCGCGCTGCTGCTGCTGCTGATGGACCCGATGGACGGCTGGATTTTCATTATCTTTATCATTATCCTGCAGCAAATCGACGGCAATATCCTCGGCCCGAAGATTCTCGGCTCGACGACCGGCATCAGCGAATTCTGGGTCACCTTCGCGCTGCTGCTCTTCGGCGGTATATTCGGGTTCGTCGGTATGATCATCGGCGTGCCGCTGTTCGCGGTGATTTACTATCTGATTCGTATGTGGCTGAACGAGCATCTGAAATCGAAGGGGCTGCCCGTGGTGTCGGAGGAATACCGCGACGTAGAGCGTTACGATCTGGAAGCAGATCAATTCATTATGCTGCCGCACGATTATCAGGCCGGCAAACGGCAGGCGAAGCGCGATCAGGCGCGCGGCATCCATTTCTGGCGCCGGAAAAAGAAAAAGGATAAGGAAGATACGGAATAAAGGGCGTCGAACCGCTTGCTGCGGCTTTCATAGGCATATAGGACCGAATGGCCCTCCGAAGGCAATCTTCGGAGGGCCTTGTTTGTACGGAAAAAATGGAATTCGGAGCGGTGACGTATGGGTACAGGTATTATCGTATGCGGACTGAACGGAAGCGGAAAGAGTACATTGGGGAAAGCGCTCGCCAATAAGCTGCATTTTCATTTCATCGATATTGAGGACCTGTTTTTTCCCAAATCAGACCCGCAATACCTCTATGCCTCTCCCCGAACAAAGGAAGAAGCGGAACGGCTGCTTGGGAATGCAATCACGGCGCACGAGAATTTTGTATTTGCGGCGGTGAAGGGCGATTACGGCGAAAGGGTGTATCCGTATTTTACATACGCCGTGCGGATAGACGCTCCCAAAGACATTCGGATGCAGCGTGTGAAAAGTCGTTCATTTCAGAAATTCGGCAAAAGAATGCAGCGCGGGGGCGATTTGTATGAGGCAGAGGAACAATTTTTCGCGTTTGCCGCCTCCAGATCGGAAACGCTTGTCGAGGACTGGCTCGAATCGTTGAACTGTCCCGTCCTGCGTGTGGACGGAACAAAAGCCATCGCGCAGAATGTGGATTTCATTGTCGGGCAAATCCAAGAACGCGTCGGAATTCACCTTGGACAAGAGGCAGACGGCTGAAAGAAATAATGGCGCGGCAGCAGACCTGCTTCGCTATGGCATAACCGCTTTCTTCTTATTGCCCGTGCGACATCGTGCATCATTTGCGCAGGGGAAAGCGTCTCCATTGAAGGGCTGGAAAACAGGCGCCATTCGGCTTCCGGCTCATAGCCTCGACTTACCATAGCAGCTGCGCGCAATGCAATAACGCGTATTTCCTTTCGTACAGATAAACACGGCGTTGAAAAAGACAGGAAGATGAAAAAGCGATGCGGTTATACCGCATCGCTTTTTCGGCTTGTTTTCTGCTCCCTTATTTCGCTGCGTCGGCGATGATTTGCGCCATTTCGCCTACGTTTTTCATAGACGAAACCTGCTTCATCGTGAATTTTACGCCGAACTCGTCCTCCACGGCGGCGATGAGTTGAATGTGCGTGAGCGAGTCCCAGTCCTCGATGTCGGCGGCGGTTGTGTTTTCGCTGACGGCGATGGATTCGTCGTCAAATACCTCGCGGAAAACGGCGTTGAGACGGTTATAGATTTCGTTCATATGGTTCCTCCGTTTACGGTGATGAATCGGTTCTTTTTTGTATAGCCGGCGGTTTCCAGTTCCCAGACGGTGCTGCCGTCGTTGTCGGCCGTTTTTGCAAAGCCGAAATCGGCGTACAGCTCGCGCACCATCCCGTTCTTCGCGGTGGGGTAGTAGTAGCCGACCAGCTTCGTTATGCCGCGGGAGACGGCCGTTTCGACCAGCGTGTCGAGCATCGCATACTCCATATCGCGCTTGAGCACGCGGCAGGACATCAGCCACAGGTCGATGTGAAGCTCGCTGCCGCGGATTTCGCCGATGACGACCGCCACCACGCCGTTGTCGCCGAAGCGGTCGGTCAGCCGTCCGTAAAGCGTGATGTGCGTCGGGCTGGCGGCCGCCGCTTCGATTTCCGCCGCGGTATAGCGCCTTGTCGTCAGGTTGAACTGGTTGGATTTGTTGGTAAGCTGCGCGATGCGCTGCATATAGGTTTGCGAGAAAGGGCGGATTTCGCCCTGCATTTCCAGCGAACGCAGATAGTCGGAATAGTCCGCAAAGCTCTGCCGTTCCGCCTCGCGCAGCGCGTTCTCCTTGTACATCTCGTTGCGCCGCAGGTCGTCGGCCGACAGGGAAGTGACCTCAAAATAGGCGTTGCGGTCGAGGATGCGGATATAGTTTTCCACGCCCTCCATCGCCGGCACGGCCGTAGACGGCAGCGAAGCGGCCACGATATGGCGCTCGGCCGGATTGTCGTCGGCGAACACGACCGAGTCGGTCATCAGGTTCAACAGGCGGGCCGTTTCCGCAATGTTGCGGTCCTTCGGTTCCCAGTTGGCGCGGATGACCTGAAAATCGTCGGGCGACAGCGCCGAATCGGGATGGCGGAGGCCGGCCAGCGCGTTCTCCGGGTCGTTTTTCGAGCAGACCGTCAGCAGCACGCCGATGTCCTTCTGGCGTTTGACGTAACGCTGAAATTCCAGAAACGCCTGTCCGTTGGGCGTTTCCTCGCCCAGTTCCAGCCCCTCCGGGCCGTCGTCGCCGACGACGCCGCCCCAGAGCGTGTTGTCCATATCCAGCGCCAGCACTTTTTTGTTGCGTCCGAAAATGGATTTGATAATCGAGGCGACGCTGTGCGCCAGCGAGGGGATGGCCTCCAGCGCCATTGCGTATTTGTACATATACCACACCGACTGGTCGGCCCAGCGGTCCAGCCCGTAACAGGCGGCGGTATAGCTGAGGTCGTGAATGAACAAATGCGGTTTCTGTGCCGCCGCAAGCTGGAAGCGCGCGTTGAGACGGTTGACGAAATTGGTCTGGCCGTGGATGTCCGTCGCGTCGCGGTTCCCGTAAAGCCGGAAAAACGGGTATTCAAAGTTGTTCTGCACAATCGGGCAGGCGAATGCGGCGCTCAGGCTTTCCCACATCTCGGAAAAGTGGCGCTCCGCGTCTGCCAGCCGCCCTTCGACGGCCTCCGCGCTGTCGTCGGGATGCGGGAGATACGGCGCAAGGTTGCGGAAGGTCGTGTGTACATAGACCACGTCCGGCGCGAAGGCCTCCAGCGTCGGATTGCCGAACATAGCGTCCTCCCAATACTTGGCGTATTCGGATTGATAGAAAACCGGCCGGATGCCCTCGGCCAGCAGGAACAGCTCCAGCATGTCGCAGACGTCGTTGGTTGTCGACCCGCCGAGGACGGCGATTTTCTTCTCGATTCGTTCGCGGCCGTCGGCCAGCAGCGCCTTTTTCAGCTTCCGCCGCGTCCGTAGCAGCTCGCCGGCGTCGAACGGGTAGGCGAGGGCCGTGGCAGGATTGGCGGCGGCTTTACGGATGTCTTCCATACGAAAACGTCCTTTCGTCAGTTATTCAGCAGTCGTTCAATATGCGTGTACACCGAGCCGCAGGCCGTGTAGCCGCTCACCGCGAACACCACGTCGGTCGCGCCGACGTCGCGGACAAGGTCGAGCCCGTTTTTGTCATAAAATCGAATGTCTGCGATGTAGATGTTGTCAAACGCCGTCGCGACAAAGGGGGCGAGCGCGTTGCCGTAGCTGTCCTTGAAGATGACGAGGTTGCGGCCGGTGTTCAGTTCGGTTTGGATGTGCACGAAGTAGTCGTCCGCGCCGAGGAAGGTGGCGTATTTGCCGCTCGTCGAGCCGGAGAGGTCGAACAGGCAGCTGCTTCGCGTCATATTCGGTGCGGAAAGGTCATAATTGCCGCGGTTGTAGAATTTGGCGGTGTATGTGTTCTGCGGCACATAGAAAACGAAGTCCTCCGGGTTGTCTTTGAGCACCGTCGCCTGTTTTTGGGAAAACGTGTACAGCGAGCCGACAAAGCCGCTCTGCACTTCCTCGCGGAACGCGCTCAGCTCGGGATACGAGACGCCTGCGAGCCGGCAAAGCTCGCCGACGGCATAGTACGCCGCCAGCGCGTTCCAGTGATGCTCGGTCCGCGGGTAGATCGGTTCGTCCAGATGCGATTTGAAAAGGTTGTATACATCGACGTATTCCACGCCGGCCGGCATATTGTCGGCAATGGCGTCAAACGAGCGTTCGGCGTAATCCAGCAGATACGAATAGTTGCTCGGCGCATAATACGAGCTTGCATGCGGCACGACAAGCGAGTACAGCCGCACGTCGTCGTCCAGCGCGTCGCGCCACTTGCCGAGAAGCTGCGCGAAGGCGGCGGCGGTTTTCGTGTTGCCGTAAAACATTTCCATCCCTCTCGTGCCCGAAATCAGCACGCCGTTGACCTCATAGCCCTTGTCGCTCGGGACGACCGGCGGCTGCGAGGACTCGGCTTCGGAGGAATCGGAGCCGCTGCTTTCCGTGTTCGTGTTCGAGCTGGTCTCCGAGCTTGTGTTTGAACTGCTCTCCGCTTCCGATTCCGTACCCGCGCCGCTTTCCTGCGGCGGCAGGCCGGCGCTCTCGGTATCGGAGCCGGCGTTCGGGAGTGAAGCGGGACCGTCGCTGACCGACGGGCGCGGGGAGGCGGACGACGTGTCCGACGTTGCGGAAGGATCGCCGTCAGACCCGCAGGCCAGCAGTGCGGTGAGGGTGAGGAGAAACGTCAGGATAAGTGCGATGACCTTTTTCATTCTTTATTCTTCCCAGAGATATTTGCCGCCCATCGTGCGGATGGTTTCGACGTATTGATAGTTCGAGCCCATCGGCGTGAACGCGCAGACGGCGAAAAGCACGTCGGTCGCGCCGACTTCTTTGATGAAATCGATGGCGTTGATCGGAAATTTGCGGATATCGATGGCGTATATCGTTTCAAAGGAGGACAGCAGCATCGGGACGAGCGCGTTGCCGAAGCTGTCCTTGAACACCACGCAGGTGCGGCCGTTCTTGACGTCGGAATTGATCTTGATGGAGTAGTTGTCGCCGTCCATAAAGATCATATACCACGCGCTCGGCAGATCGTCCGACACATACATATAGCAGGAATCCTTCGTCCGCTTCAGCTCTTTGAAGTCGTAGGAGTACATTTCCATCGTGTATTCGCCCGGATATTCGTAGTAGAAGAACTTGTCGGGGTGATCCTTGAGAATCTGCTGCTGGGTTTGGGAGTAAAGCGAGCCGAGGAAGGGCATCGGGCTGCCGTCCTCGTAGAATTTGCCGCCGTATGTGTACTTCGAGAGGTCGGCTTCGAACGGGACGCCCGCGACCTCGGCGAACTTTTTCGCCGCCCAGTAGGCGCCGTACTGCGTCCAGTGGTGTTCGGTGCGGAAATAGATTTCTTCCTCATCGTTCTTATGTTCCGCCGTGATGTCGTAGATGTCTACCGGCGTCACGCCGTCAAGCCACTCGTAAACATAGTCGATCTTGTCCAACTGCTTGCCGCCGTACTGGGATTCGTATTTTTCCGGCATATAATAGGCCGCCGCGGTCGGGATGATCATATTGTAAATGTTGATGTCGTCGCCGAGAAAATGGCGGTATCTGTTCAGATAGCGCGCGAAAAGCTGTCCGTTCTCATAGGACCCGCCGAACGGCTCGACCGCGCGGTAGTCCTCGGTGAAGATGATGCCCTTAAACTCATACTCGTTGCCGCCGGTCGAGGAGGACGACGTGTCGGTCGTATCATCGCCGGAAACAGCGGGGTCATCGCTCGGCGCGCCGATGAGGGGCGAGCTTTCGTCCGTTGAAGCAGAGCCGCCGGACTGGGAATTGCCCGCCGAGGCGTCGGCAGAGACGTCGCCGCCGTTGCTGCCGCATGCGGCTAAGACCGCAGACAGCATAAGGCTGATGAGCAGGAGCAGGGAAACGAGTTTTTTCATTCTTTGCGTACCGATTTCGCGCCGGCGCTTGCTGCGGCGCGTCCTTTCTTTGAAATTTGCGTTTATTCGTCAGCGGTTGGCCAGCGGGTCGGAAACCTCGCCGGTCGGCCGTTCGTCTTCGACGGGGTCGTTCGGCTTGACGCCGATGACGCCTTCCTTCGGCGTAATGCCGAACAGCGCGCGGATGTCTGTAATGATGTTTTTGTATGTGTCGCGCCCGGGCGCGGTGTCGGTGAAGTACTCGGTGATGCCCGCCGTGTACTCGGCGTTGAAATAGGATTCCCATGAGAATTCAGGGAACTTCGCCAGATCCCGGTTCTCGATGCCCGACTGGGTCGGCCGCGGCGCCAGCAAAAGATAGGCGGAGATCCCCAGCCCCAGCAGACAGAGCACGGCGGCGTTGACGGCCTTGACGACGGTTGCCGCGTCAGGCTTTTTGCGCTTTTCTTCCATATGGCAGCCTCCTTCTTAAAAGCGGAAATACAGGAACGGATTGTTCATCGTGTCGATGAGCATAATCGAGGAAATCACCAGCAGGCCCACGTTCGTCACCATCGTCACCGCGCCGGCGACGGCCGTCCGCGTCGTCGTCTTGGCGACAAATTTCTTGATGGCGGGCAGAATCGGCATCGACAGGAGCGCGGCGCCGAGAATCAGGAATAGATTTTGCAAAATCGCCGTTTCGGACACCGGGTCGAGGAAGGGGTTGCCGTTGGCGCCGACAAGGCCCTTGAAAAACAGCCCTAAATCGGTGAGATTCTCAAATTTGAATATGCCGAAGCCGACCACGATGACCAGCAGGGCGTACAGATGCGCCAGCGGCGCGGGAATGCGCTTCATCCGCTTTTTGCCGACGAGCGTTTCGATGAAGATGAAAAGCCCGAAGTACAGCCCCCACAGGATGTAGTTCCAGCTTGCGCCGTGCCAGAAGCCGGTGCAGAACCAGACGAGAAAGAGACTGACGTATTTGCGGCGCTTGCCGAAAATCGGCACATACAGCAGGTAATCGCGGAAAAAGGTCCCCAGCGAAATATGCCAGCGCTGCCAGAATTCCGCAATGCTGCGCGAGACGAACGGGTAGCGGAAGTTCTCGTCAAAGTGGAAGCCGAGCATCCAGCCCATGCCGATGGCCATATCCGAATAGCCGGAGAAGTCGTAGTAGACATACAGCGCAAAGCAGATCACGCCGACCCAGACGGCGGCGACCGAGCTGCTTTCCACATGCAGCACGCCTTCGTTGAGTCCGAACAGCTTGTCCACGACGATGGAGAGGTTGTTGGCGATGATCGCCTTTTTGGCCAGACCGACGATGAAGCGCGTCAGCCCGTCGGAAAAGTCGCTCAGCGTCGTTTTGCGCTCCGAAACCTCGCGCTCGATTGTCTCGTACCGCACAATCGGACCGGCGATAAGCTGCGGGAAGAGCGAGATGTACATCAGCAGCTTGAAGAAATTATGCTGCACCTGCACCTTCTCCCAGTGGCAGTCGATGACATAGGAGATAATCTGGAACGTGAAGAAGCTGATGCCGATGGGCATCACGATGTCCGGCACGGGAATCGAAACGCCGAACAGCGCGTTGATGTTTTCCACGAAGAAGCCGGCGTATTTGAACACCGCCAGCATACCGAGGTCGAACACCAGCGCGGCGGCGACGATGGCCTTGCCGTGCGCGCGGTGATTTTCAATCAGCAGTCCGGCGACATAGTTGACCAGCGAAGACAGCAGCAGCAGAAAGATGTAAAACGGCTCGCCCCACGCGTAGAAAAAGAGCGAGGCGGCGATGAGCACCGCGTTTTTCCACGCGATGTTTTTGAACAGGAAGTAGAGAATCAGCGTTGCGCACAGGAAAACGTATATAAAGAGCAGATCGGAAAAGACCATCAGGGTTCCTCCCAGCAGATTTTGTCAGCACTCGGCACACCGTTAGATAGAATATACCATTCGACGCATTCTGTCAACTGGTAAAGCCGAAAACATTATGTAAAATTTAGTTCTTGCTATGTGAAAAGCGAGCTATTTTGTCCGGCGGACGTTCAGCCCGCTCTTTTCCGCGATGAAGGCGGCGAATTCCGCTTCGTCCCCGACGGTGAAGCAGCCCTTCCGCAGCACGGCATGGCCGCCCTTGATGAGCAGGAAGAAATAGCGGTCGCTCTCCTTGATGGCCGTGATGTCGCTGTACGCGTTGTCATCCTCGCAGTACGAGCAGCGGAAGCCGTCGTCCCGGAATTCGACCCACATATCGAACGGCTCGTAATCGGCCGCGTATTTTTCCACCGAGCGGCCCATCAGCCACGGATAGAGCAGCGTCAGCGCAATCAGCAGCAGGCCGCAGGCGGTCATCACGATGCCCCATGCGGTTTCGCCGGCCGTCAGGTTGTATATGCCGAAGGCCAGCAGCAGCGCGGCGAGTATGTAGTTGAGAGCCGCGCGCACCGGCGAGAGCGAGGTGAAAAAGGCTCTCGTCAGCGCGACGTAGGTCTCCTGGTCGCTTTTGTGTTCGTTTTTGAAGCAGATCATTGGTCTTTGTCCTTTCTTGCCCGTTTGGCTTTTTCTTCCTTATATTTTTCAAACAGCTTGTTGTTGAACAGCAGCGCGTTAACCTCCGCGCCGAAAAAGACGATATACATACAGGCGTAAAGCCAGAGCATCAGAAAAACCACCGTCGTCAGACTGCCGTAGAATGTATTCGAAGCCGCGCGGTCGATGTAGAGCGAATAGAGGAACGAGAACCCAATCCAGCCGATCGCCGCCAGCGTCGCGCCCGGAAATTCGTAGAGCAGCTTGGTCTTGCGCGCGGGCAGGAATTTGTACAAGAGCGTGAAAAAGATCGACAGCACCGCCAGCGACACGACAAACCGCATGCTGATGACGACGAAGGCCAGCCGCTCCAGCCGGGGGAAGGTTTCGATCAGCCAGTCGTAAATCCCGTTCCCGAACACAAGCACGAGCAGCAGCGCGACGAGGATGATGAGGAAGGAAAACGTATAAAACAGCGCCAGCAGCCGCGTTTTGATATAGCTGCGCGTTTCCTGCACGTCGTAGACCGAGTTCAGACCGCTGACGATGGAGTACACCCCGCGCGAGGCCGACCACAGCGCGGTGACGGCGGAGATGGAAATGATGGCGCCCGACGAGAGGGTGGGAATCTCCGTGACCGTAGCCTGAAAGAAATCGGAAAAGCTCTTGGGGAAAAAGGTCTGTGAAAAGACAAACAGCTCGTCGGTGGAGAAGGGAAGCTGCTTGAGCAGCGCCATCAGCAGCATAACGAAGGGGAAAAAGGAAATAATCGTGAAAAAGCTCGCCTGCGCCGAAAACGCGCCGACGGCGTGTTCGTCAAACTTCCGAATGAAATACTGCACGATGTCATAGAGAAAGCGGATGACCTTTTTGATTGTTTTCACCTCCGAAAAATGCTCCCCGGCCCGCCGCTCGAACGACCTTGCGGCGTCGTCGGGCGATTGCGGCAGCGGCGGGAATGCCGTCCCCTCGGCGTTTCGGCACGGGGAATTGACTCCGCCGCCAAAAGGACGAAAGTCGGTGTATCGTTTGTTTGCGGTGGAACGGCAAAGAGGCAACGGAGCCGCACGGACGTTATAATTCGTATTTGCGCAGGATATACCCCGCCAGTCTGCCCAGCGCCCAGAGCAGGAGTCCGGCGAACAGGACCAGCCCGCCGAGCAGCAGCAGACGCGTCGGCGCCAGCGGCGCCAGTTCAAAAAAGCCGTCCGCCAGAAAATTGCAGAGCGCAAAGGCGGCCGCGACCGTCACCAGCAGCGCTGCGCGCACCAGATTAAGCGGCCGGCAGATCGTGTACAGCACCATAATCGCCGCGCTGCCGGTTACGATCACGGCAATTGTGGAAAGCTCCGCATGCGAAAGCCGGAGCAGCGGCTGAAACAGGAACAGTGCCGACAGCGAAAGGAAGATGGTCAGCGCGCCGGGTACGGCCTTGACGATGACGTTGCGGAAAAACGACCCTTGAATGCGGTCGCGGTTCGGCGTGAAGGCCAGCACCATCGACGGCATCCCGATCGCCAGCGAGCCGATGAGCGTGGTCTGGATGGGCGCGAAGGGATAGTTCATCTCGGGCAGGAACAGCAGAAGAATGGTCAGCAATGTGGAATAAAAGGTTTTGACCAGAAACAGCGACGCCGAGCGCTGGATGTTGTTCACGCTGCGGCGGCCCTCGGCGATGACCGCAGGCAGCGGGTCGAAGGCCGAGTCCATCAGGACAAGATTGGCGACGTTGCGCGCCGCATCGCTGCCGCCCGCCATAGCGATGCCGCAGTCGGCTTCCTTGAGCGCGAGCACGTCGTTGACGCCGTCGCCGGTCATCGCGACCGTGTGCCCGCCGGCTTTGAGCGCGAGCACGAGCGACTTTTTCATCTCCGGCGTCACGCGTCCGAAAACGGTGTATTTTCCGGCCGCCTCCGCGACCTCCGCGTCGGTTTTCAGCGTCGAGCAGTCGATGTGCTTTTCCCACCCGCGCACGCCGACGGTTTTCGCGATGCCCGCGACGGTCTGCGGGCTGTCGCCCGATATGATTTTCATATCCACGCCCTGCGCGTAGAAAAATTGCAGCACCTTGTCCGCGTTCGGACGGATGCGGTCGCGCAGCAGGACCAGCGCGAGCGGCTCCATACCTTCGGGAAGCCGGCCGGCGCTGCATAAAGTATTTGAAAAAGCAAGCACAATTATACGGTAGTCGTCCGCGTAGCGCCGGACGGCCTCCGACAGCGCACCGGACGGCGCGGGAAAGAGAAACTCACACGCCCCCATCACATAGCAGCCGTGCTCGCCGAAATTGGCGCCCGACCATTTCGTTTTGCTGGAGAAAGGGAAGGCCGCCGTCGGAATTAGGCATTCCCCCTTGCCGAAGTGCGCCCGTACCGCCTCGGCGGTGGCGTTGGTGTCGCCCGTCGCGGCGCAGAGCGAGCGCAGCGCCGTTTCGAGGTCCGGCCCCGTCCGCAGCGGCACGAGGTCGACGACCTCCATCCGCCCTTCGGTGAGCGTGCCGGTTTTGTCCAGACAAAGCGTGTCGGTCCGCGCGAGCATCTCGATGGCGTACAAATCCTGCACCAGTACGCGCTCGCGGGAGAGCTTGACGACGCCCAGCGCCAGCGCGCTGCTCGTCAGCAGCATCAGGCCCTGCGGAATCATATTGATGAGCGCGGCGGCCGTGCCGAGAATCGTTCTCGTCAGATCATGCGCGACCGAATATTCTTTGAGGAACAGCGCGATGCCGAGCGGCAGAATGATGACGGACATAATTTTGATGATCCGCTTCAGCCCCGCGAGAATCTGGCTGGTTTCCTTTTTGATGTACTTCGCGCCCGCGGAAATACGGGAAATGTAATTCCCGTCCGCGACGCGGTTGGCCCGCGCGCGGCAGGCGCCCGAGACGACGAAGCTGCCGGCCAGAAGCAGGTCGCCCGGCTTTTTGAACACCGCGTCCGACTCGCCGGTGACGAACGACTCGTTGACCTCGCACTCGCCGGTAAGGACGATGCTGTCGGCGCAGACCTGACTGCCGTTGGAAAAGACCAGCACGTCGTCCAGCACCACCTCGTCGATGGGCAGCGAAAGCTCTTCGCCGTCGCGGATAACCGTCACCTGCGACTGCGAGAGGAAGGAGAGCTTGTCGACCACGCGCTTGGCGCGGATTTCCTGAAAGATGCCGATGGCGGCGTTGCAGAGTACAACGCCGATGAACAGAGCGTTTTTATAGGCGCCGACCGCCAGAACGGCGACGGCCAGCAGCAGATTGATGACGTTGAACAGCGTCAGCAGGTTGTCGCTGAGGATGCGCGCGTAGGACTTCGACTGTACGCTGGCGTTTTCGTTGCTCAGCCGCTCGTCCCTGCGCTTAGCGGCCTGCGCGTCGGTCAGTCCGCGGTCGGGCGCGGGCTCATATCGTTCCGCTGCCTCGGCGCGTTTCGCAAAGGGAGGGAGCTTGGCGTTGCGTTTCAACTTCTTTGGGGCACTTCCTTTCAAGTTCTCATTATATCATGCGGCAGGGCGCTTTGCAAGCGGAAAAACCGAATTCGGCGTGATTTCTTGTGTCGGCGGTCCGACGGCCGCGCCGGATACGGCGCTTGACGGGCGCGCAGGAAAAAAGAACGCCGGATATGCGTTCTTTTTTCAGGGGGGGACATCAGGAGAGATGCAGGCTGATGCCCGTAAAGGTATTCTGCAGCGGATCGTATATCAGCGTCACGTTGTCGCCGTAATAATCCGCCTGATAGTTGGAAAAGAACAGCAGAAGCTCGTTCTCGTAGGCCACGATATTGACGCTCACGGCATCGATCCCCTGGCTCATAAAAGCGGCGAACCGCTCCAGACGCTCCTCGGGAAGCCCTTGGGAAAACGCGAGCAATGCGCATAAAAAGTTATAGCTGTGTACGTCACTGACCGTTTCGGGAGGGTTGAAATCAAAATGGTATTTGTAGTAGGGGTCCAGATAGAAAACGTCCGATAGAATCACATTCGAGCCGTCGAAAAAGCTGAGAACGAATTCATAGCCTTCGGTCAAGATTTCATCGGAGAGCTGGGGCCGGTCCTTGGGCACGCAGTGGTAGTAGACGACGGCGTAATCGTCCTGCCGCAGCACGATATTGAGCACATATTCGCTGTTATCGACGCTGCGGAAAACCAAGTCCTTGATATAGACGAAGTTACCGTCGACGTCCAGATAATACTGCTCGGAAAACATCGCCGCGTTGAAAAACACGTCGTCCGCGGCTTCGACGGAGGAAAACAGCCGCAAATATTCTTTGACGGTTTTGTTGAAAACGCCGCTGAGATACGAATGGACCTTGTCGCTCAGAAACTCGGCATAAGGCCGGGCATACTGTGGAATGATTCGATCCCACGGGTAGAGCAGCAGCGGCTCCTTCGCGTCGGCGAACAGCAGGCGGTCCTCCAGCGGCGCGTCATGGCGGACAATCGACGCGTCGTAGACCGGCGCGTAGCGGATGAGGAGAAACGAACCGCCCAGCCCTCCTGCAAGAATCAGGAGGATCAGCAGATAGGGAAGCAGCGCGGTCAGACGCTTGCGTATCTTTTTCATTCTGCCGCTCCTTTCTCTCCGGCGGTTTCTTGGCAGTGCAGGCTGACGGTTACGACCGTGCCCTTGCCCGGGCTGCTCTTGACCGACAGCGAGGCGCTGTGCCGCGCGGCGATTTTCGCACAGAGGGAGAGCCCCAGCCCCACGCCGCCGTTTTTGCGTGAACGGGATTTGTCGGTCATATAAAACGGCTCGGCGATGTGCCGAAGCTGCTCGGGGTGCATACCGACGCCGTTGTCGGTGACGGTGATTTGCAGGATGCCCTTGTCCGCAGCCGCCTGCAGCGCCACAGAGCCGTTTTGCTCGCTGGCCTTGATGGCGTTGTCAATCAGGTTGTACAGCAGCGATAAGAACAGCACCCGGTCGGCGCGGATGAAGCAGCCGGCGGGCTGAACGGTGAAGGAAACGCCTTTTTTAGCCGCCAACGGCGTGATGGTGGCGCGGACTTCCGCAAACAGGTCGGGGACATACAATACCTCGAACTCCAGCGGCGCGTTCTCGGTCGTGGCCAACTCCAGCAGCTTGGAGGAGAGGTTCTTCAGCCGCTTCGTTTCTTCAAAAATGATGCTCGCATATTCGACGCGCTCCTCATCTGGCATTTCCTTTTTGACGCGCATAATGTCCGAAAAGCCCAGAATGGAGGTCAGCGGCGTTTTCATCTCGTGCGCGAAATTGTCTACAAACTGCTTGCGGCCGTCCGCGATGGCCTTGAGCGCCTCCACGTTTTCGTTGATGGAATCAGACATCACGTTGATGTTGCGCGCCAGCTCGCGAAACTCGTAGCCGCCGCGCTCGGGCAGCTTGAGGGTATAGCTGCCGTTGGCGATTTTCTGGAGCATGGCATTGACGCGTTTGAGCGGCAGCAGCCGGTAGACCAGAATCGCGATGATGACCGCTGCGTTCACTGCGGCGACGAAGCTCACGATCGCCGCATTCCGCAGCTCGCTGTAATGGCTGTCGAAAATGCCGCTTATGTCGGCCACTGTGATGATGCTGTACGGCTCGTTCTCGATGTAGTTGCGCGAGCCGGTCAGCAGATAGTGCGCATTGCCGTCGTCGAGCAGATAGATCAGGATTTCGCTGTCGGAAGCCTCCAGCGCGTCGGTGTAGTCGGTGCAGGCCGAAAGCGGCTCGAAGCTGTCGCTGCTGATGTTGCCGTTTTCGGACAGCACGAGCGTTTTGCCGTCGACGATCAGGGGCTCCGCCGTCAGATTCAGTATGTTGTTCGCCACCTTCATACGGTCCAGCATCAGCACGTTGCGCTGGAGCCGCTCATACAGCACATTGTTCGTAATGGTGGATACGACGAAGCTGTGCTCGGAAATCCGTCGGTCGGTCTCCTGCCGCACGGAGGCGCGGAAGTTGTTCAGCAGCACCAGCAGCGTCGTACCGCCGGTGACGAGAATGACGCAGACGAGTGAAATGCAGAATACTTTTTGCCAGAGCTTCATAAAACGGTATCACATCCTTATTTGCTCGGTCCTTCTTCGCTCCGGCGTCGGTTTTCCAGCCGGTAGCCGAGCTTGGGAATGGTAATCAGCCTGCCCTTGAGTCCCATCTTGCGGCGAAGCTGCTGCACATGGATGTCCACCGTGCGGCTTTCACCTTCAAAGCGGTAGCCCCAGACCGATGCCAGCAGACGCTCGCGCGTGAGCGCGATATCGATGTTCTGCATGAAAAAGACCAGCAGTTCGAATTCCCGTGGGGTAAGCGTGATTGCCGCGCCGTTCTTGGTGACGGTATGGCGGTCTACGTCGACGACGATGTCCTCGTAGGTCAGCAGGCTTTCGCTCTTATGAGCGCGCCGCAGGACCACCTCGATGCGCGCCAGCAGCTCGACGGCCTCAAAGGGCTTGACGATGTAGTCCTCCGCTCCCAGCCGCAGGCCCTTGACCTTGTCGGATACGTCCTGCAGGGCCGTCAGGAAAATGACCGGCGTCTCCTTGTGGCGCACCTGCTCCATCACTGAAAAGCCGTCGGCGCCCGGCAGCATAATGTCCAGCAGCACCAAATCGTAGCTGCCGTACAGGATCATGTCCACCGCCGTGCCGCCGTCCGCGCAGGATACATAGGTATGCCCGACGATGGACAGCGCCGCTTCAATCATTTTTGTTATGTTTTCGTCGTCCTCTACAATCAGTATTCTTGCCATGCTTGTTGTGTGCATCTCCCTTCGCTCGGTATGCGGATATGTACGCGCCGCCCGGCGGCGTTCCGGCGCGCCGGATGCGGCCGGAAAGGCCGCGGCGGTCCCGCCGGACAACGGTTCTGCGTTTCGCGCGTCTTCGCTTCGGCCGGCCTTCTTTTGTTATTATTATGCCTGAACCGGCGAACTATAATCGTCGCATCCGCTTCGGCTTTTGCCGTATTCTCTGCGGCAGCATTCAATCGCTGCGGACACCGGCGATTGACGCGCCGATGGCGCGTCTATTGCGAATCGCCGCTACACACACGTCCACATTGTACATTACTTTATGCGGCTGTTCTCAATTGCGAATAGCCGCCGCGCAAACCTTTACATCGTACATTG
>ERZ827512.538-NODE-538-length-48704-cov-49.967481_pt1 | contig 48704 bp, 40 predicted proteins | sample MGYA00519916_ERZ827512 | MGnify/ENA primary metagenome ERZ827512 (study PRJEB31778, sample SAMEA3449335) | human gut metagenome | biome: human gut; feature: human-associated habitat; material: faeces | place: United Kingdom | collected 2010/2012 ... | reverse complement strand
CCGCCAAAGGGTCTTCGACCCTCTGGACTCCCTTTCGCGCGATTGAGTTGGTGACCTCTGCATACAGGTTTCGCGTGCAGCTTCCAGAGGGCAATGGAAACGGACGAAGTCCGCGGTCGCCCTCTGGACTCCTTCGCGTGCACTCCCATGTTTGTTGAACTGTATTGAAACTGATTTAGTTTGTGTACTGTTCGTACCTTCCAAGCAACAATACAGCACTGTAACATGGGAGGGCACGCGCCGAAGGGGAGGAGGGGGCGATCGGAAAGCCCCCTCCTCGCCTCCGCAGAGGCGAAACCCCTGCTGCAAACAAAATCCAATACAATAGGAAACAATCCTTCCAGCAGGGAGGACAGCCCCCCGGCGGTGACGGCCTTACTTCACCGCCGCCGCTTCCACATGCACAACCATCTTCGCGGAGATGTCCTTGTACAGGCGAACCTCAATCTCCACATCGCCGACGGCGCGGATGTTCTCGCACTTGATGTCGCGCTTGTCCACCGCAACGCCGTGCTGCGCCTTCAGCTGCTCGGCAACTTCCGCGCTCGTAATCGAGCCGTACAGCCGCCCCTGCGCGCCGCACTTCACCGACATGCTGATGACCTTGCCGCGCAGGGCGTCCGCCTGTGCCGTCGCGTCGGCACGGCGCTGGGCTTCGCGTTCGGCTTCCGCCTTGCGCATCTTCTCAACGCCCTTCATCGCGCCGGGGGTCGCTTCCACCGCCAGCTTCTTGGGGAACAGGAAGTTGCGCGCGTAGCCATCCGCCGCATTCACAATCTGATCCTTCTTGCCGACACCCTTCACATCTTCCAGCAAAATAACCTTCATAATCTGTATCCTCCTTAAATCTTAAAAATCAGAAAAATCATCGTCTTTTCGATGGCGGTCGTCGCGCAGTCCGCGCGGGTCGCGGATTTGGTCGACGCAGCCTGCGAACATCGGCAGAATCGGCACGAACAGCACCATCAGGATGGTTAGGAACCAGCGGCGGCCGCGCGTTGCACCCGCGCGTAGCATGGCGAAATTCTGCGCCGAAACGCCCTGCACCGCAAAGCTCCAAAACGCCACACTGCCCAGCAGCGAAGCCGCCAGCGCAACTGTCGCGTTCGTTGTAAACAGCTGCGCCGCACTCAGAAGCAGCAGCACCGCCATGCTGATGCCCAGCGGGGTGGGCATGAACCAGCGGTCGGTGGTCGGCGTGTCCTCCGCGTCGGGAAATTTGCGCCAGCACAGCAGCATCCCCAGCGAGAACGCCATAATCCCTTTGACCAGCAGGTCAGGCAAGATGGATGGCAGCGTTCTCTCAATCGTTGCGCGCAGGCTCCATTCCAGCTGCTGCAGTACATCCTCGGAAAGCCACGGCAGCACGTTTCCGCCCGTCAGCGCCGCGAGACTTTCCAGCGCCGCCGTGCGTTTTGCATCCAGCGCCGCCAGCCCGGACACATACGCGGAATACAGCACCTGCGGGCGCGTCCGCGCGTTCATCATGACACGCAGGATGTCATAGGACAAGCCCTCATACAGATCGCCATACGCCTGATAGCGCTGAAGGAGCATTATCAGCAGCGCGACGACGGCGGCGAAGCAAATCACCGCCCAATACATTGCCATGCGCGATTTGCGGAAGGCGCCGGGCGGCAGAAACAGCATCAGCGCGCCGCCGAAGAGCCAGACGCAGGCGGACGGAATGAGCAGCTTTGGCAGGAGGAGCAGCAGAGAGGAAAATGCGCCGATGACGAGCAGCGGGATGCTGATGCAGAGCAATGTCTGGCAGATTGGCGCGTTGCGGGTCGGCAGGGGCAGTTCCCCCGTGAGGGAGAGCAGCGAAAAAGGCATGAACAGCAGCAGAAGCACCGCCAGCGGCACGCTGCGCAGGCTGAATGTCAAAGCGAATACGATACAAGCGCCCATCATGTACCAATCGGGCCTGCCGACTTTGGCTTTGCCGTACATGCTGTCCTCACCTCCTTGTGTAGGCTCATCCATCTTCCTATTGTACAGCACAATCGCCAAAAAAGCAAGCCGGGGAGGCGCGGATGCACGAAAAAAGGAAGCGCCCGTTGCAGTCGCTTCCTTTATATATGCTGATTTTTTATTTGCCGCGCACAAGTGACTCACGCTTTGCCAGCTCAGCCGCCAGCGCTGCCGGCAGCAAATCCCGATGCGGCTCTTCCTGCGGCACAGCCCCGCGATAGACCGCCAGCGTCCGCTGCGTCACCGTGTCCCAGTTGTGCAAATGGCAGATGTAATCCGGCGCTTCCGCCTTGTACTTTGCCACCTTCGCCGGATTCGCCAGCAAATCCGCCAGCTTTGCGCGCAAATCGTCGATATCGCCGCGGCGGAAGGTCACGCCGTGCTCCTGAACGACGGAGGCGCACTCGTCGATGTCGCTTGTCAGCACGCAGCAGCCGTAGCTCATCGCCTCCATCAGCGAAAGGGGCATCCCCTCGACGTCGCTGGGCAGGACGTAGGTGTAAGCGTTGCTGTACAATTCCGCCAGCAGCTGCCCCTGCACAAAGCCGGGGAATATCACGCGGTCGTCGTCCTTTGCCATTTCGCGCAGCTCGTCGAAATATTCCTGCGAGTCGGACGCGCCGCCCGCAATGACCAGCTTCTTGTCCGTCGGCAGATGCTTGTACGCCTCAATCAGGTAATGTTCGCCCTTTTCCGGCACGATGCGTCCCAGATAGAGGATGTAGTTGTCCTTTTCCAGCCCGTACTGGCGAATCAGCTCCGGTGCGCACGGCTGGTAGCTCGGCACGCCGTTGGGAATCAACAGCGTCTCGCGCCCATAGGTGTCCGCAAAATACTGCTGCATGCCGTGGCTCAGCACAATCAGCTCATCCGCGTAGCGCACCGCCATCTTTTCGCCCAGCCTGATGCACTTGGACGCAATGCCGTTTTGCCATTTCGCGCGCGTCCAGTCCAGCCCGTGTACCGTTACGATAACGCGCTTGCCCATCAGTTTCGGCAGCCAGCAGAACAGCGCCGGGCCCTCCGCGTGCACATGCACCACGTCATAATTGCCCACCGCCGCGCAAAGGCAGCCGAAGAAACTTGCGGAAACCGCCGCCAGCCCCTTCTTCTGGATGGTCGGTACATACTTCAGGCTGATGCCGTTGAAATTTTCGGGTTGCGGCTGCTGCTTGTCGGTTCGGTTATAGCACGTCACGGAATGCCCCTGCGCCACCATGCGCTTGGCCAGTTCGCCCACCACAACCTCGATGCCGCCATCATGGGACGGTACGCGCTTATGTCCGACCATGGCAATTTTCATATACTTCCGAGCCATCCCTTGCAGCCTCCTTTGTTGCTTGAAATTTCCCTTTATGAGGGGGAGAGAGCCCCATCAGCAGCCCCGATGCGCTTTGATGTACGTTTCGGTGTCATCTGATGCACTAATCATACCACACACATGGGTTAATTGAAACGAAGTTACATCGGTTTTCCGAAATTCTTTCGATACTCCGCGTGATTCCGAAAGTTTTCAGGAAATTTCAGGAAAGATGGCGGCGGCTTTTCACAAAAGGCCCTGTCCATTCGCGTCTGTTTTTAGCCGAAAACGATATACTTGCGGTTCAAAAAAACAGCGTTATTTTATGTGTAAGAAGACCGTGTAACAACGAAGAAAAACAGGTTACATAGTGCAATGGCATGACGCGCGAACGAACCCTGTCATTTTATCCGCTAAATTGCCATATTTATGCTGGTCACTCTTGACATGTTGATTTTTGTCAGGTATAATTTACATATGAACAGCATCGGTGCAGCGCCTCTGGTGGATGCTGTCCGCAGCAATGGGTGTAGCCGGACAAATAGGGGAGGAGAGAAACCATGAAAACGAGTTGGCTCAATGGAAGCAAACGAATCCTGTCAGCACTGCTGATTGCGGCGGCGCTGATGTTTGGCTGGACGCCGCTGGGGGAGGGGAAGGCGCTGGCGGCGACGGATAAGGGGAAACAGTTCGCGGATGCGGCGATGCTGTTTGCGAAGTCTGATACGGACTTTGCGCAGGATATGTACGGCGCAAAAGGAACGGATAATAACCAAATCTTTCAAGGTGGTGCGTGGTGTGCGGCTTTCATTTCTGTGGTTGCGCGTCAGATAGGTATTCCGACGAGCGTAATTCCGAATACGGTAAAGGCGTATAAGGAATACTGCCCCAGCACGGGGGAAACACACGCTGATTGGTTCCACTGCGTGATTGATCCAAATAGCTTTTCGGATTACAAAAAGTATGCTAAACAGTATGATCCGAACTATGTGCCGCAGCCGGGTGATATTATCACCTTGAATGCGTATAAATCGTCTGAAGCAAAGGAACTTTCATCAAGTCTGTCGCACGTTGGCATTGTCACAAGTTACAATAGCAGCTCAAAAATGGTGACATTTGTCAGCGGCAACTGGAGCATCAGACGGGTCAGTTGTGCTGAAAGCTACGATACAACCAAGAAAGTAAATCAGACTTATTATGGCATTGTTGGCTACTATCATCCTGATTGGAGCCAAGTGGGCACTTTGCGCACACCGCAGGCGGTGACGGGGATTACGCTGAAAAACGGAAGCAGTGTTTTAAGCGAAAACACGACAATTACAATGAACGTGGATACGACGCTGAAAATTACTTCCAGCGTCTCGCCGAGCAATGCGTTTTACCCGAACCCCAGCAGCGGCGTATACCGCTACTTCTATTCTTCGCCGAATGTACAAATTGCATCGGGGTATACAGGTTTGTTCTGGCAGAGCAGCAATGAGAATGTTGCTATTGTGAACCCGGATACTGGTTTGGTTACGGCGGTTGGCGCTGGTACTGCAACTATTACGGCTTATGCGATTGCTGATGGAAAGAGAACCAGAGCGACTGCTGTGAAAAAGAGCTTCAAGGTTCAGGTGACGGGGTATCCGTCGCACGAATGGTACACCTATGAAGCCTACCACCAGAGCGTTTCCATTTACAGCACGCCTTCGCTGCGAAGCGCGAATGTAATTAAAACAATAGCGGTTGGAACGGAATTTAGTGTTGATTTAAGTCATGTGTACGCTATGCGCGCGCGAAACGGCTGGGGATGGCTTTCGCCGGTGCAGCTGAATGATGGCACCACTGGCTATTGTGACTTGAACGCACACTACTACCTCTCGAAAAAAGACCATCCGACCGTGCGACCGATGAGCGAACAGGCAAACGCAGAATGGTGGAACTACAAAGTCGTCTGGGCAAGTGGCTTAAATTTGCGTTCCTTTGCGGATTCTAATGCTTCGGGAACTGTGATCATGAAAATCCCGAAGGCTGCAACGATTGAACTTGACCTCAACCACACTGTCACCGAGCCGAAGTTTGGCGACACGTGGGCATTTGCGCGCTACAAGCAGTCCGATGGCACATACGTCTATGGCTGGTGCATCGAGAGCGACAGCAACTACATGCAGAAACAGGATAAAATCGGAAACTCTGCCCACTATTCCGACTACATCATTGACGAAAATGGTGCAATCGTCGTGTATGCTGCGCCGCATTATGAGAATAAAATCGACGAGCTTACCAGTGCCGACGGCGTGTTCCAGATAGATGTTGCCAACATGGTGTTTTACGATGCTTCGGGCGTTAACACCTATTGGGCACCCTGCCGATATACAAAGAATGGAAAGACGATCGAAGGATATATCGAGGTGCTTGCGGACCCGCCTACTCCCTGCGGCATTGACCGCGAAGGCGACTGGGAACGCTACGAAGTGACGAATGCATCCGGGGCAAAGTCAATTCGCTATCCTGCCACGTTTGAATTGTCCGAACTCAGCAGCTATGACCAAGGCGAAATCATCTGGCTGGACAGGAACGAACGCGTCACCATCACCGAAAACGGCAAGCAGTACACCTTCATGCGCGGGCATGGGGATGATTTCGTTGCGGGCTGGTTTGATGTGACGAATGTCAACGAGCCGCTGACGCAGGTTGACGACAGCATTGAGGAAGTCGTCTCTGTGCGCAGCGGAGCCAGCGTCTACACGTTCTGCCGCGGCAATGTCTCGTGGGCGCAGGCGGCGCAGTACGCGGCGTCTATGGGCGGACACCTCGTCGTGATTGACAATGCGCAGGAAGATGCCATGCTGCATTCGACCATCATGAGCGCATACGGCGGCACGGCGTGGACGGGCGGCCACGCGAATGGCGCAGACAATGGCTGGACGTGGCTGAATAACAACACGATGAGCTATCAGAATTGGGGCTCGTCGAGCGCGACGCCGACCAGCAGCCATACCGCGCTGGCAATCAAGGGCGATTATGAGGGATGGTTCACCTACCGCGACTGCGCGAACACATACGTTGACAGCTTCATCGTCGAGGTGGAGGAAACGCCGCGCGCATGGTTTACCTACCGCACGAAGGCGAAGCTCAACATTCGCAAGTCGCAGAGCATTTCCGGCGCGGTTGCAACCACAACGGCGGTGGGCGATTACCTGACCATTGACCTGCTGAACGTCGCAATGGACAGCAATAAGAAGTACTTCTTTGCGCCTGTGCTGATGTCGGACGGCTCGATTCTCTACTGCAACATCGGCGATAAGACCGCTATCGTCCCCGACCTTGAACCCGATGAACCCGCGTGGACGCAGTACAAAGCACTCAGCAGCCTCTACGTCCGCACCTTCCCGAACACTTGGTGCGATACGGGCGTGCTGAAAACGCTGAGCAAGGATACGATTCTGGAGCTGGACGTCAGCCACAAGCTGCGCGACCCGCGCTTCGGCAACGACTGGGCATACGCGCGCTACAAGCAGTCCGACGGCACCTACCTCTACGGCTGGGTGATTGCTGCGGACACCTACGTCGAGCAGGTGAAGCAGACCCCCGCTTGGTACGACTACTTTGTGAATCCGGGCAGCACGGTGTATGTCTACAAGACGCAGAATGTGGATGACACGATTGTCAAAACGTACACATCCGGCAGCAATTTCCAAGTGGACGTGAACAACATGCGCCAAGACCAGAACGGCTACCTCTGGGCGCCTGTGGCAGATAGCACGGGCAAGGAACTGGGCTATACCGACCTCTCCGCGGCGCACACAGGGAGCAAATCAGCGGCGATTCCGGATGTCTACTGCCAGTCGGGCTGGGCGCTCGCCTATGTGCTGGCGGAAGATGGCATGGATGTGCTGGCAGCCCCGAATGACGCGGCTGCCCTCGTCAAGCACATGGATCGCGATGCGGACTTCTGGTTTGGCGCGAGTGAAATCTATACCGATGCGAAGGGCAAGATCTGGACGCGCATTTACGCCGCGGAGGACTACGAGGAAATGGCGGATGGCGGCTGGGTCAGGCTGGAAAATGGCGTGAACTACAGCACCATAGATGCGCAGTCGTACAACACGGGGTGCAGCATTTCCCGCAACGGTATCACCTACACGCTTTACGGCGGCTACAACAGCTGGAGCGGTGCACAGGAAATATGCAGCTACATGACCTACGATGGTGCGCAGCCGGTGCGCCTGCGTCTCGCGATTGTGCACAACGATGACGAACAGAAGATTATTGAGCAGCTGCTGAATGCCACCTCTACCGTCGACAAGGCGTGGATTGGCGCAAGCAACACAAGCGGCTCGTGGCAGTGGCTGGACGGCACGAATGTCCAGTACAGCCAGTGGGGCTACAATGAACCGTCGGGCACTGGAACGGAACTTGGCGTGGCTGCGTCTTTCGACGGCAGCTGGTATGCGCATGATGATGCTTTGGACATCCACATTCAGGGCTTCATCACCGAGCAGTTCACGGGCATCGGGCTGCCGCAGGTGAAGCTGCCCGCGTCGACGTTCTATGTGGATGACGAGGCGTTCGTGGGCAACAGCACGATTCAGGCAGTCGTTGCGCCGGATGGACTGCAAGTCATTGGCACGCGCGCCTTCGCGGACTGCGCGAACCTGAAGTGCATCACCCTGCCGGACTCCGTGTCCCACATCGCGGAAGATGCGTTCGAGAACACGCCGGATGTCGTCATCTTCGCCAGCGTCGGCAGCTATGCGTGGCAGTGGGCGGAGAAGCAGGGCATCCCGCACGGCACGCCGTACATCGAGTAAAATCAGTGGGCGCAGACTTCCCCAGCGGGCGGTCTGCGCCCGTTTTCGCGGAAAAAACTCCGGCTTCACGCAAAAAATCCGCCCAATCCCCCTTGACAAACCGCTTCCCCTGTGCTATAATATCCGTGTTTGAAGCAGAGGCTTGCCCGTCTCTCACCTTGCGCGGCGTATGCTGCCGGGTTCACAGGCTTTTTCCCTTTCAGGCGGATTGACCGCCGAAAAAGGCGCAAACTGCATGTCAGCGACGGGTGGAGTCACCCGCCGCTTTTTCTGTGGTATGGAGCAGAAAACGCTGGCTTCAACGAAAATTGGGAGGTGTATGGACATAGCACTCGATCTGATGATCAATGAGGAAATCCGCGACCGGGAAGTCCGCCTGATTGACGAAAACGGCGAACAGCTCGGCGTCATGCCAACAGCCAAGGCGATGGAGCTGGCGGAAGAGCGCGGCCTCGACCTCGCCAAAATCCAGCCCACGGCAAAACCGCCGGTCTGCAAACTGCTGGACTATGACAAGTACCGCTACGAACAGTCGCGGCGCGAACGCGAAAACCGGAAGAATCAGCGGGTCGTCGAAACCAAGGAGGTTCAGCTGTCCGCCACCATCGAGGAGAACGACGTTCTCACGAAGGCGAAAATGGCGCAGAAGTTCCTTCAGGGTGGCGATAAGGTGAAGGTGTCCATCCGTTTCCGTGGCCGCCAGATCACCCATAGCGAAATCGGCATGCAGGTCATGCAGGACTTCGCGGCCCGCTGCGCCGAGGTCAGCTCGGTGGAGCGCCGTCCCATGATGGACGGCCGTCATATGATTATGATCCTGGCCCCCAAGGCGGCAAAGGCTTCCTTCGCTGAAAAGAAGGCCGCCCGCGAAAACGCCAAGGGGAATCAAGAACAGGAATAAAACGGCTATCGCAGCTTGCCTGCGCCCCGTTTTATCAGCATTGGAAGGAGGACTACACCATGCCTAAGCAGAAGTCTCACCGTGGTGCTGCCAAGCGCTTTTCCTTTACCAAGACCGGTATCGTGAAGCATAAGCAGATGAACGCCAACCATCAGGTTCGCCTCAAGACCACCAAGCGCACCCGTCACCTGCGCGCTGACGGCATTGTGGACAACGCGGCGGAAGCCAAGACCATCCACAAGCTGCTGCCCTACAAGTAATTAAACCCATTCGCTGGCAAGGAGGATACTCACAATGGCACGTATTAAGAGATCTGTGAACGCTCTGAAGAAGCGCCGCAAGGTCATGAAGCTGGCTAAGGGCTACTGGGGTGCAAAGTCCAAGCAGTACCGCGCCGCGTCCGAACAGGTTGCTCGTTCCCTGCGCTATGCCTTCAAGGGCCGCAAGCTGCGTAAGCGTGATTTCCGCTCCCTGTGGATCACCCGTATCAACGCCGCTGCTCGCCTGAACGGCATGAGCTATTCCACGTTCATCAATGGTCTGAAGAAGCACAACATCACCGTCAACCGCAAGATCCTCGCGGATCTGGCTGTGAACGATGCAGCTGCTTTCACCAAGCTCGTGGAAATCGCCAAGGCGTAATTGTCGCCCAAGCGTTTCATAGCACAAATTCGTCCGATGTTGAAACCGTGTTTCAGCGCCGGACGTTTTTTGCCCTTTTTTCCGCAAAAGGGCGTTTGTGGATTGCCTGATTGCAAAGGTGACTTTCCTTCCAAACAGGACATCGCCATGCTTCCAGAGGGCAATGGAAACGGACGAAGTCCGCGGTCGCCCTCTGGACTCCTTCGGTGCCCTCCTTCGTAGCAGTGCGGTGGCGCTGCTTGGGGGTACGAATAGTTCACAAACTATAACTACTTTCGGTACAAATTAAGTAACATGGGAGTGACCGCGCCGAAGGTTTCCAAAGGGCGAGCGGAAAGCCCTTTGGTCGCGTCCGCAGACGCGAAATCCTCTGCGGCAATGGTGGAGAAAATCAGGGAATTAGGAGATTAGAGAAAATAACATCATGCTCAAAAAGTACATAGCAGACCTGAAACATGAATTTTCCGGCTACAACGCCGGCAAACTCCTCAAGGACATCCTGAGCGGCATCACAGTGGCGGCGGTGGCGCTGCCGCTTGCCCTCGCATTCGGCGTGTCCTCCGGCGCGGACGCCGCCGCAGGGCTTGTCACCGCCATCATCGGCGGGCTTGTCATCGGGCTGCTTGGCGGCGCATCCTTCCAAATCAGCGGCCCGACCGGGGCCATGAGCGCCATCCTCATCGGCATCGTCGCCCAGTACGGCTTGCAGGGCGTGTTCGTCGCGTCGCTTGCGGCGGGCGTGATTATCCTGCTGGCGGGCATCCTCCGCCTCGGCAAGCTCGTCAACTTCATCCCGACCAGCGTCGTCATGGGCTTCACCAGCGGCATCGCGATTATCATCGCCTTGGGGCAGGTGGACAACTTCTTCGGCACGCACTCCGTCGGCACAAGCGCGCTGGAAAAGCTGTGGAGCTATACCAGCGTCGGATTTACCCCCAACTGGCAGGCGGTCGCCATCGGTTTGCTGGTTGTGCTGTTCATGGTCTTCTGGCCGAAGAAGCTGAACGCGAAGGTGCCGGGGTCGCTGCTGGCGATTATTCTGGCGACCGTCGTGACCGAAATTGCGGGGTTCGATTCGCTGGCGAAGGTGGGGGACATCCCGAAAAGCCTGATGCTGGACAACCGCCTGAACCTCGGCGCGGTCAACCTCGACATGCTCCAAAACCTCGTCAGCCCGATTGTCTCCATCGCCATGCTGGGCATGATTGAGTCGCTGCTGTGCGGCGCGAGCGCATCCCGCATGAAGGACGAAGCCTTCGATGCGGATCGTGAGCTGATTGCGCAGGGCGTGGGCAACATCCTGCTGCCGTTTTTCGGCGGCGTGCCCGCAACGGCGGCGATTGCCCGCACGTCCGTCGCCATCAAGTCCGGTGAGCAGACTCGCGTGACCGGCGTTGTGCATTCGCTGGTGCTGCTGCTGGCGATGGTGCTGCTGGGCGGCGTGATGAGCCGCCTGCCGCTGAGCGCGCTGGCGGGTGTGCTGATGGTGACGGCGTGGCGCATGAACGAGTGGCACGGCATCAAGACGATTTTCAGCCGCAAGGTGTGGACTGGCGTGGCGCAGTTCCTGATTACGATGGTGTCCACCGTTGTCTTTGACCTGACCGTCGCCATCGTCATCGGCATTGTGACCGCGCTGCTGATGTTCGTCTGGAACGCCGCGCGCCTGACCATCGAAACCGAGCCGGTGGACAAGGTGCGTCTGGAGCGCCTGCACCGCATGGGCAAGCCGGTGGATGAATCCCGCGCGAAAAGCATCCTCGTCAGCTATGTGAACGGTTCGCTGTTCTTCGCGAACTGCGCGGATTTGAAGCGGAAGCTGCTTGCGGTGGATTTTACCGGCTGTGAGCACCTGATTCTCTCCCTGCGCGGCGTGTCCGCGACCGACATCTCCGGCGTGCAGACGCTGATGGAGGTGTGCGCGCTGATTGCGCAGAAGGGCGTGACCGTCTCGATTTGCGGCGTGCATGAGAACGTCGCGGGCTTCTTCCAGAAAGTCGGTCTGACCGACCAGCTGGGCGCGGCGGCGTTCTACCCGAATGCCTCCGAAGCGGTGATTGACACGCTGGCGCAGGAACAGGCGGTGGCGTGAGCAATTCACAATGGGAAGCTAAGCGCGCCATGGGTTGCAATTCCTCTGTTCGGGAAAAAGCAGCGTCATCATAAAAAGCCTCGATAAAAATCAAGTAACATGGGAGTGCACCCGAAGGTTTCCAAAGGGCGATCGGAAAGCCCTTTGGTCGCCTCCGCAGAGGCGAAATCCCTGCATTCGGGAAAGAGCGGCTATGGTCGCAAGACCAGCAACTTGGTCGCGCCCATTTGGCGCGACACAGCACAGTTGTTGGATAGAGCGGCTTGGGGGGCGCGTCTGAGGACGCGCGAAGTTACTGGCAGGGACGCTTCGCTGCCTGCACCTTTGTGGGCTGTTCCTTTTGAATTGGTTTGACGAGGAACTGTTGGGGCGTTGCCCCAAACCCCACAAGGGACGCTGTCCCTTGACCCTGCAAGGGGCATTGCCCCTTGACCCTTTTTGGCTGCCCGACTTGGTTGCGCTTCCCATACAACAAATGCCCCGGCAGTTTTTTGCGCTGTCGGGGCATTTCCTTTTCCCTTATTCCTCCGGCTTTTCTACCCGGATAATCCGTTCAATCACCGGCTGATTCGCCTTGGCGACCGTCCCGTTGCGATCCGTCACCGGCGTATGCTCGCAAATCGCGTCCACAACCTCCATCCCGCTGATGACCTTGCCGAACGCGGCGTACTGCCCGTCCAAATGCGGCGCATCCGCGTGCATGATGAAGAATTGGCTGCTGGCGCTGTCCATCGCGCTTGACCGCGCCATCGACAGGACGCCGCGCGTGTGTTTTAGGTCGTTCTGCACGCCGTTGGCGCTGAATTCGCCCTTAATCCGCTGGCTTGAACCGCCCGTGCCGTTGCCGTTCGGGTCGCCGCCCTGAATCATGAAGCCGGAAATGATGCGGTGGAAGGTCAAGCCGTCGTAGAAGCCGCTGTCCACGAGGGAAAGGAAGTTCGCGACGGTGATGGGCGCGGTGTCGGCGTACAGCTCCGCGACAATCGTGCCGTAGTCCTTCACGTCGATTTGGACGTAGGATGTGCCAGTCAGGGGCGTGTCCGTCGGCGCGTCGGCAGCGGGGGCGTCCGCATTCTTGGCGGAACAGCCCGTTAAAATCAGCAGCAAAATCAGCAGAAGCGGCAAAATTCGTTTCATTTTCATGTCTCCTTTATAGGATGTAATCCATCGCCATCATCAGCGAAAATCCGACGGCGAACAGCACCGTGCCAACATTGGTGTGCGTGCCCTGCGCCATCTCCGGCACAAGCTCCTCGACGACGACGTAGAGCATCGCGCCCGCGGCGAAGGACAGCATCACGGGCATCATCGGGGCGAAAACCGCCGCCAGCCCGATGGTCAGCAGCGCGCCCAGCGGCTCAACCGCGCCGGACAGCATCCCCAGCGTGAACGCCTTTACGCGGCTCATGCCCGCCTGACGCAGGGGCATGGCGACAATCGCGCCCTCGGGCACGTTTTGCAGGGCGATGCCGACGGCAAGGGCGAACGCGCTGGCGAAAGATACGCTGCCGACCTGCTCCGGCTGCATACTGCCCGCGTAGACCACGCCGACCGCCATGCCCTCCGGCAGATTATGCAGCGCGACGGCGAGCGCAACCATCATCGACCGGGGGAGCGACGCGCGCAGCCCCTCCTGTTCGCCGTCCAGGTGGACGTGGGGGACGAGCCGATCCAGCAGCAGCAGGAAGAGAATCCCCAGCCAGAACCCGATCGTCGCGGGCAGGAACGACCATGCGCCCAAGTCCGCCGCGCCTTCCAGCGCCGGAATCAGCAGGCTCCATATGCTTGCCGCAACCATCACGCCCGCCGCGAAACCGCTCAAGCCCTTCTGCACCTTTTCAGGCAAGTCTCGCTTGAGGAAGAAAACCAGCGCCGCGCCCAGCGTTGTGCCGAGAAAGGGCACGAGCAGCCCTTGCAAAACCTGTGTGTTCATGAAAAGTGGATACCTCCTTCATTCGCGGACGTTCACCTCCGCGTTTTTCTTGCATGAACACATGGTATCACACCCGTTTTTCTCTGTCAAGGGGCAAAAAAAACGGCGAAAATGCAAAATTGCCGCCGCTGTCATCCAGAAAAACATAATTAGTGCAGCAAAAGCCCTTGCCATATGTGCCTGCATGGTGTATGATGAAAAACGTGAAAGGCGAAAGTATCGCCTCTCGACAAGGGCGTCGGGACTCCGCATCGGCGGGTTCTGCGCCGATGGTAATACTATTTCCGGATTCACCTGAACCAGCTGCTTGTGCCTTTTCCCCGCTGGCGTCCGCTCATTCCACTTAGCGTAGCGCTGCTACGCTGCGTTTCATTCGCGTTAGCCAGCGTGAAAAATTCACGGCGCATCTTGGCTCATTTTCATCCGGAAATAGTATCAAGCATGTTTATGATTTGAAAGGAGTCCTGCATCATGGCGAATTATTGCCAGCGCGTTCTTGACGATTTGAAGGTTCGCTATGCCCACGAGCCGGAATTCATTCAGGCAGCGACCGAAATTTTGACGACCCTTAAGCCCGTTATCGAACGGAACGAAGAGAAGTATGAAGCGGCGGGACTGCTCGAACGCTTCGTGGAGCCGGAGCGCATCATCACCTTCCGTGTGCCGTGGATCGACGATCAGGGCAAGGTGCAGGTCAACCGCGGCTACCGCGTGCAGTTTAACAGCGCGATTGGCCCGTACAAGGGCGGTCTGCGCCTGCATCCCAGCGTCAACCAGTCGATTTTGAAGTTCCTTGGCTTTGAGCAGATTTTGAAGAACAGCCTGACCGGTCTGCCCATCGGCGGGGGCAAGGGCGGCTCCGACTTCGACCCCAAGGGCAAGAGCGACAACGAAGTGCAGCGCTTCTGCCAGTCCTTCATGACTGAGCTGTACCGCTACATCGGCAAGGACACCGACGTGCCGGCGGGCGATATTGGCGTCGGCGCACGCGAAATCGGCTACCTGTACGGCCAGTACAAGCGCATCACCGGGCTGTATGAAGGCGTGCTGACCGGCAAGGGTCTGACGTGGGGCGGCAGCCTCGCGCGCAAGGAGGCCACCGGCTACGGCCTGTGCTACTTCACGCAGGCGATGATGGAGCGCAACGGCAAGACCATTGCGGGCAAGACGGTCGTCGTGTCCGGTTCGGGCAACGTCGCCATCTATGCGGTGCAGAAGATTACCGAGATGGGCGCGAAGGTCGTCGCCATGAGCGATTCCAACGGCTACATCTACGACCCCGACGGCATTAAGCTGGATGTGGTCAAGCAGCTGAAGGAAGTGGAGCGCAAGCGCATCAAGGAGTATGTCAAGGCTGTTCCGACCGCGACCTACACCGAGGGCTGCTCCGGCATCTGGACGATTCCCTGCCAGATTGCCCTGCCCTGCGCAACGCAGAACGAAATCAACGAAGCATCCGCCAAGGCGCTGATTGCCAACGGCGTGGAAGCAGTCGGCGAAGGCGCGAACATGCCTTCGACGCTGGAAGCCACCGCGGCGTTCCAGCAGGCGGGCGTGCTCTTTGCCCCGGCGAAGGCTGCCAACGCGGGCGGCGTGGCGGTTTCCGCGCTGGAAATGAGCCAGAACAGCCAGCGCCTGAGCTGGACGTTCGAGGAAGTGGACGCGAAGCTGAAGGATATCATGGTGAACATCTTCGCCAAGGTGGATTTGGCGGCACACGAGTACGCCAAGGAAGGCGATTACGTCGCGGGTGCGAACATTGCGGGCTTCCTGAAGGTTGCCGACGCGATGATGGCGCAGGGCGCGGTGTAATCAGCGGATAAAAATCAGCAGTATCAAAAAACCGGCAGAGCAATTTCGCCCTGTCGGTTTTTTGTATGCGGATATTATGAAATTTCCAGCGCAATCTCCATCATCTGCGTGAAGGTGTTCTGCCGCGCCTCGGCGTCCAGCTCCTCGCCCGTGAAGGGATTGTCGGAAATGGTGCAGATGGTCAGCGCGTTCTTGCCCAGCCGCGCCGCGTTCAGGTACAGCGCCGCCGCCTCCATCTCCACCGCCAGCACGCCCAGGCCTTGCAGCACCTGCCCCGGCGACGGCTGCGATTCGTCATAGAAAATATCCGACGAGTACAGCGCACCCGGCACGGGGGTCACGCCGAGCTTCTTGGCCGCTTCCATTGCGGCAGAAAGCAGCGCGTAGGAACAGCAAGGCGCGACGTTCCCGCGGAAACCGTACTGCTGCCCGAAATTGCTGTTCGTGTACGCGCTCATGCCCAGCACGATGTCGCGCACTTTCAGCTTCTGGCTGAGCATCCCCGCCGTGCCGACGCGGATTATGTTTTCCACACCGTAGAACTTGAACAACTCATAGGAGTAAATGCCGATGGAGGGCATCCCCATGCCGGATGCCATCACGGACACGCGCTTGCCCTTGTAGGTGCCAGTGTAGCCCTGCACGCCGCGCGTGTTGTTGACCAGCACGGCGTTTTCGAGGTAGTTGTCCGCAATGAACTTCGAGCGCAGCGGGTCGCCGGGCATGAGGACAGTGCGGGCGAAATCGCCTTCCTTGGCGGTAATGTGCGGGGTCGGAATCATGTCAGTCGCTCCTTTTCAGGTTGATACCCTGATTATACCATAGAATCGGGATTTTCGCAATCCGCTGATTGCAGCACTTCGCGCAGATTATCGAAAATGCGCGCGTTCGCCGCCATGTGCGCCATCGGGCGGTCGTAGACGACGCTTCCGCCGCGGATGTCGCCGCAGCGCCCGCCGGCTTCCTCAATCAGCAGCGTGCCCGCGCAGTAGTCCCACGGCTGGAGCCGCCACTCGAAGTGCCCGTCGCTGATGCCGCGCGCCACGTCGCACAGTTCCCGGCAGGCACTGCCCGTCCGGCGCACATCGGCGATTTTCGGCAGCAGGGTCGAAACTGTCTGCCCGGTCAGCGAAAACAACTCCTCGTAGTACGGCGCAGAGCCGAAGCCAATCAGCGCGCGTTCTATCGGCGTGTCCGACACGCGGATGCGCTCGCCGTTGCAGGTCGCGCCCTTGCCGCGCTCCGCGAGGTACATTTCGTCCGTGTAGGGGTCGTACAGCCCGCCGAAAACGGGAAGTTTATTTTCCACCGCGCCGATGGAAATCATCGAGCAGCGGCGGCGGCGGAAGTAGTTCGTCGTGCCGTCGATGGGGTCGATGATGAAGGTCAGCGCGTCGGTGAGGACATGCCGCTCCTCCTCCTCGGCGAGGAATTTCGCGTGCGGATACGCCCTTTGCAGCGCGTCGACGAGATAGGACTGCACCGCAATGTCCGCCTCGGTGACGAAATCGGCGTGATGCCCCTTGCTGAACACCTTCGGGGACTGGTAGTCAAGCATCATGCGCCCGGCGGCGCGAAGAAGCGAATCGAGTTCGTTCATGCGGAAAACGACCTTTCTTGATTGTTAGGGGATGCGATACGCCCAATCGGGATTCCGCTGATTGATTTCTTCCTCTGTTTCAAAGTGCGTGTCGGGGTTTAGCGCGGTGATTTCGCATTCGTCCGGGAAGGCGCGGAAGCCCACAAATTCCACCGACGCGGGCAGGGTGACGGCGGACAATTCCGTCTGCTCCCAATCGTAGTAGTAGAAGGCAAATTCTCCGATGCGCGTCACGCCCTCCGGGATTTCCACCGCGCCCAGCCCGCAGTTTGCGACGCAGTAGGCGGGAATTTCCGTCAGCGTTGCCGGGAAGCGCAGCAGCTGAATCTCCCAGCAGCCGTAAATGCTGCAATCGGACAGTTCGCGGACGCCGTCGGGGAGAATCAGCGCCGCCAGCGGGGAAAAATCGCCCGTGTACTGCCCGTCCAAGGCGTAAGGACCGATGGATTCCAGCGTGTCCGGCAGGCGGATTTCGTTACCCGCAGGTTTCCAGTTATCCAGCGCGGAATCGCCCAAGCGACGGACGGCGGGAATCGGCTGCCCCTGACTGGATGGCGCGGCGTACAGCAGCGTCTGCGTGTCGCGGTCAATCAGGAAGCCGTTTTCGCAGGAATAGCGCGGGTTGCCGTTCGGAAAGTCGATTTCCGCGTAGACGTGAAAAAAACTGCCTTCCGCGAGCATTGTTAGCGTGGAGGGAAAGGAAATCTGCGTTGCTGCGTGACAGCATTGAAACGCATCTGCTTCCACACGCTGAACGCCCTCTGGCAGCACAATGCCGAACAAAAGGCTATCGGCACAGGATTCAGATGTGTTCAACGCATTCGCCGCAATTGCCACGACAGGAGTTCCGCCCAATTCCGCCGGAATTTCCAGCACGTCGGGGACTTCTGGCTGGTTAAAGAAGCGGGAACAGTCGAGCAGAACCGCGCCGCGCGACGAAAGCTCGTAGTCGAACAGCCCATCTGAATAGAGAGCGTCCGCCGCTTCGTCGCCATACCAGTCATATTCGGGAATTCGCTCGGCATACTCCGTGGCTGTTTCAAAATGAACCTGCGGGTTCAAAACAGTCACGTCGCATTCGTCCGGGAAGGCGCGGTAGCCCACAAATTCCACCGATGCGGGCAGGGTGACGGCCCCAATGATTTCGCCCGTGAACCAGTCCACCGCGTGCGCGCCGATGCGGGTCACGCCGTCGGGGATGGTCAGCGCGGTCAGCTGGCAGTTCCAAAAGCAGTAATCCGGGATTTCCCGCAGCGACGCGGGCAGGTGAACTTCCTGCAAATCGGTGCAATAGAAGGTATAGGGCGACAGTTCGGTGATGCCGTCAGGGAAGGTGACGCGGGTCACGCCGCAGTCATAGAAAATGTAGCTGCCAACACTTTCCAGCGTGTCGGGCAGAACGGGGTCGTCATCGTCGTTCCAGAGCCAGTTCATCAGCGAACAGTCCCCCAGACGGCGGACGGCGGGCAGCAGATTGCCGTGGCTCGACGGCGCGGTGTACAGCAGCGTCTGCGTAGTATTGTCAATCAGGAAGCCGTTTTCGCAGGAATAGCGCGGATTGCCGTTCGGAAAGTCGATTTCGGCCTCAATCTGGTCGAAGCAGCCCTCCGGAATTACTTCCAACGTCGCGGGCAGGGTGACTTTCACCGCATAGAAGCATTCGGCGAAGGTGTCGGCATCCAGCGCGCGAAGCCCTTCGGGGAACACAACCTCGAACGGCGCGTCCACGGGGCAGACGTCCAGCGAGCTGAACAACCAGCCGCCAATCGCCGTGACGGGATAGCCGCCCAGCGTCGCCGGAATCTCCAGCGAAACCTGCGGTTCAGCAAACATGTACAGCGAATCCGCCTGCATCGCGTCCCAGTCGCAGCCGGTCAGGGTTGCTTCGCCATCCGCAATCTGGTAGAAGAACGCGCCGTCGCGGTGACTTTCGGCATCTTCCGCCAAGGCGGACAGCGGGAGAAGCAGCAAAATCAGCACCCAAAGCAGTTTTTTCATGCGAAAACCTCCTTCGTGAATCGGAAATTGGGGACGAACTGTGGATAACCATACAACGATTCAACAGACAGGATTCTTCCAATGAGCAGGAAAATCGCTTCCTAATCATATAGCACGATTGGGCAGCAGCCGCACCATCACCAGCTCGCACGGACACCACAGGCGCGGCGCGCAGGCGGAGTTCGTCATGCCGCGGCTGATGAACAGTTTGTCATCAAAATAAAACCCGCTCGTCAATTTCGGGAAAAGCCCCTGACCCGGCGAGTAAATTCCCTGCGAACCAATCCGCACCTGCCCGCCGTGCGCGTGCCCCGCGAGCGTCAGGTCAATGTCCAGCCCCTGCACCAGCGGCGCGAAATACTCCGGGTGGTGGCAGAGCAGCAGCTTGAACCCGTCCCGCGCAGCCATGGCTTGCAGGAACGGCTTTTTTGCGTCCATCTGCGCGCGAACGGGCGGCATTCCCGGCATTTTCCGCGCGCTGCTGACTCCGCCGAGGGTGATGCCGCGGAAGTCAACAAAGCAGTCGTCCAGTACGGTAACGTTGCTTTTCTGCACCAAAGGAAGGTATTCCGCGATGTCGGGCAGCAGGCGCTCGTGGTTGCCGAGGTTGTAGAACGTGGGGGCGACGCGCGGCGCGAGGTCGAGGAAGCGCGCGGCGTTGCGCCATCCGTGGCGGCTGTGGCGGTTGACGAGGTCGCCGCCGATGAGAATCGCGTCGCAGCCCCGCATGAGCGAAAGCGCCTCATCCGCATCGCCGTTGTGGAAATCCGCGGCAAATGCGAATGTTAACGGCTGGGTAATTTTATCCGACGTGACGGTGATGGTGTTCTTCTGCATCATGCGTGTGCCCTCCGAAGCAGCAGGATGCCCGGCAGCAGCGTCACCAAGGCGAAAACCGCCTGTGCGCCGCCGAGCAGCAGCAATGCGCGGGTGACTTGCGCCTGCGCGATGGTCGAGAGCGGGTGGAGCAGCCCCGGCAGGTTGAGCAGCAGCGCAGGAAGCAGCAGCAGCAGCGCGGCAAGCCCTGTGGCGGTGAGCGTTGCGCCGATGCGGACGCGGCGGCAGCAAAGCAGGAGCAGAATCGCCGCCAGCAGACAGACCGCGCCGCTGATTTCGACCGCGTGGAGCAGACGTGGGAGGCTGCATTTCTGTGCTGCCAGTCCGCCGAGCAATTCCATCAGGCTCTGCCGGATGGGGAAGGAATATCGCTGGACAAACTGCGAGAGGGGGTAAACGACCTCGTCGCGGGCGGTGGCGCGGCGAAAATCCGCATCCACGCGGGCTTGGAAGCCTTCATCCGCCATGACAAGGGCGACCATTTCGCGCTCATCAAGGGGGGCGGGAGCGGCGGGCAGTTCCTCCGCGTCGGTGCGGAAGAAATCGTGCCAATAAACCGCAAGTTCCGCTTGATACGCCGCGCAAGCGCCGGACAGGGGGGCAAGCGCAGCGTCGGAGAGGGCAAAATCCGCCTGAATCTGCGCGGCGTTCCACTCGGTTTTGTGCTGACTTTCTTTTTCGCTGGATGACAAGACAGACGCGGCGAACGTGCGCGTGGTGGCGAAGAAAATCAGCCCGCACAGCAGCGAAACGAGCAGCAGCACGGTGGTCAGGAGAGAGCAAAAATACTGCGAAAGCGCCGAACCGGCGCGATTTGGGCGCATCACGGCAGCACCGCCACGTTGAGCAGCGCGTGGATGAAATCCTGCCCGCCGAGGAGGACGGCGAGGCACAGAAACACCGTCAGCAGCACGAAGGGCAGGAGCAGCAGGGGGAGAAAACGTTTGGTGGGCATGGGACACCTCCGGGATAATTCGCAATGAGGAATGAGCGATTTTGAGGGATAAACAAGAGGTTACGACGGGTGGCATACGGGGTGGTCGCGCCCATTTGGCGCGACACAGCACAGTTGTTGGAAAGAGCGGCTTGGGGGCGCGTCTGCGGACGCGCAAAGTTACTGCGCAGGGACGCTTCGCTGCCTGCGACCAAGGCTGCCCCGCTTGAACTTTCCTTTTGAGTTGGCTGGACGAGGAACAGTTGGGGCGTTGCCCCAAACCCCAGCAGGGACGCTGTCCCTGCACCCTGCAAGGGACATTGTCCCTTGACCCTTTTTGGGCTGCCCGGCTTGGTTACGCTTCCAAACTTAGTGGTGTCTGGTGCTTTCGCGTGTCCTTCTCCGCTTCTTTTGAATCTGCTCCGCCTGGGGCTTTTCCCCCTTTAATTCCAGCAGCTGGTCGCGGAGCTTCGCCGCCTGCTCGAAGTCCAGCGCCTTCGCCGCCGACAGCATCTGGTCTTCCACCTGCTTCATCAGCGCGTTCCGCTCGTCCTCGCTCATCGCGGCGGGCGCGCTTTCTTCCGCCTTCTTCGTAATCTCCAGCACCTGATGCACCGCGTTGCGCACCGACTCCGGCGTGATGCCGTGCACGCGGTTGTACTCCTCCTGAATCGCGCGGCGGCGGTTGGTTTCGCTGATGGCGCGCATCAGGCTGTCCGTCATCACATCGGCGTACATAATCACCCGACCATCGACATTTCGCGCGGCGCGCCCGATGGTCTGCACGAGCGACGTTTCCGAGCGCAGGAAACCTTCTTTGTCCGCGTCGAGAATCGCGACGAGCGACACTTCGGGCAAGTCCAGCCCCTCGCGCAGGAGGTTGATGCCCACCAGCACGTCGTATTCGCCGAGCCGCAGCCCGCGAATCAGCGCCATGCGATCCATCGTCGTCACGTCGCTGTGCAGGTAGCGGACGCGGATGTCCATGCTTTGCAGGTATTCCGTCAGGCTCTCCGCCATCCGCTTGGTGAGCGTCGTCACCAGCACGCGCTGTTTTTTTGCCACGACTTGGTGGATTTCGCCCACGAGGTCATCCACCTGACCGGTCGCCTTGCGGAGGATGATTTTGGGGTCAAGCAGCCCGGTCGGGCGGATAATCTGTTCCACAATCTGGGATGCGTGGCTGATTTCATACGGGCCGGGCGTTGCGGAGACGAAAATCGTCTGCCCGATGCGCTGCTCAAACTCCTCGAACAGCAGCGGACGATTGTCAAACGCCGACGGCAGCCGGAAACCATATTCGACAAGCTGTTCCTTGCGCGCGCGGTCGCCGTTGTACATGGCGCGAATCTGCGGCACGGTGACGTGGCTCTCGTCGATGAAGCACAAAAAGCCCTTGGGAAAATAATCCAGCAGGGAATAGGGCGCGTCGCCGGGCTTTCTGCCATCGAAGTAGCGCGAATAATTCTCGATGCCGCTGCAATAGCCGATTTCACGCATCATCTCGATGTCGTAATTCGTCCGCTGGGCGATTCGCTCCGCCTCCAGCAGTTTGCCCTCCTTTGTGAACTTGTCGACCTGCTCCTTCAAATCGCGCTCGATGACGGCGATTTTCTCCGGCAGATTCGTCTGGTCAGTCGCGTAGTGCGTCGCGGGATAGACGCTTGCGTGCTCCAGCGACGCCAGCGTGTGCCCGGACACGACCTCGAACTCGCTGATGGACTCGATTTCGTCGCCGAAGAACTCAATCCGCAGGCCATGCTCCTTGCCGCCCGCGGGGATGATTTCCAGCACGTCGCCGCGCACGCGGAACGTCCCGCGCTCAAACTCCACGTCGTTGCGGTCGTACTGGATGGCAATCAGCTGGCGGATGAGGTCGTCGCGCCCAATCGCCATGCCCGGCCGAAGGGACACCATCTGCCCCTCGTACTCGCTGGGGTCGCCCATGGAATAAATGCAGCTGACCGACGCGACGATAATCACGTCCCGCCGCTCCCGAAGCGCTGCCGTCGCGCTGTGGCGGAGGCGGTCGATTTCCTCGTTGATGGCGGCGTCCTTCTCGATGTAGGTGTCCGACGACGCGATATACGCTTCCGGCTGATAGTAATCATAATAGGAAACGAAATATTCCACCGCGCTGTCGGGGAAGAACGCCCGGAATTCCGAGCAGAGCTGCGCCGCCAGCGTTTTGTTGTGCGCAATCACCAGCGTTGGGCGCTGCACCTGCGCAATCACGCTTGCCATCGTGAACGTTTTGCCCGACCCGGTCACGCCCAGCAGCACTTGCCCCTTCATGCCCGCGTTGACGCCCTTTGTCAGCGCCTCAATCGCCTGCGGCTGATCCCCGCTTGGCTGATACGGCGCTTTCAGCACGAACTTTCCGCGCGTCTCGTCCATCCGCCAATCCTCCCTTGCCTGTTTGTCTGATTATCATACCACGTTTGCTTTTTTCTGTGAAGGGGAACAGGGGGAAATTAGCAATGAAGCGCGTCCGCAGACGCGCCCTCAAGTAACAATAAAAGACAAGCATGAAAGTGTGCAGCCCGAAGGGGTCAAGGGGGCGAGCGCAGACTTCGTCTGTTTTCATTGCCCCCTTGTCGCTCCCGCAGGAGCGAAACCCTCGCAACGATAAAAGTCAAGTCGCATAAAACCCAACCCCGCCGCGCCAGCGACCACAAAAATCCCCCAACAGAAAACAGCCCGAATCTGCTGAAATTCGGGCTGTCTCCGGGGTGCGGAAGGTTGCTGACTCCGCGCCCCAAGGAAGGAAAGGGAAAGGAAAAAGGAGGAGAAAAGGAGTGAAAACCATGTCATGCAGGGCGCAGAGGGCGATGCGCCGCGTCCGCTGAAATCCTTATTCCGCCGCGATGCGCGCTGAAACTTCTGGTGCAGCAGAAGCGTCCTTCGCGGATTCGGCGGAACCCACTTGTTTATCCGGCAGTTCCTTCATCAGGATGGCCGCGACAACCATTGGTTCCATCAGCAGCTTCATAGGCGCCTCCTTTCTGTGCTTCCCGCCTGACAGTGTTGATTCTACCCGACCTGCATGACGTCAGGATGAAGGAAATGTGACGCTTTGCTGAAAATCCATGAATAAATTGCAAACTTACCCTTGACACAGGGGATTTTGTTTGCTACAATAGCAACACACGTTGCGCAACACATGTTGCCGAAAGGGGATGCCCCATGCCACCCGCCTGCCGATTCACCCGCGAGCAAATCGTCGCCGCCGCCCTTGCCATCACCCGCGAGCGCGGCTTCGACGCCGTCACTGCCCGCGCCATTGCCGATACCCTGCATTCGTCCTCCAAGGTGATTTTCAGCGCCTTTTCGGGCATGGACGACCTGCTTGCCGCCACAATTGATGCCGCGGACGCACAATACCGTGCTTACAGCGCTGATTTTGTCCGCAATTCTGCCGATCCGCCCTACAAAGCCGTCGGCACGGCGTACATCCGCTTCGCCCGAAACGAGCCGAACCTCTTCCACCTGCTCTACATGCGCGACCGCCGCCGGGAGGATCACAGCGGCGACGCGGAGAACATCGCCGTGCTGGTGGACTTCCTGATGGCGAAACTATCCCTCACCCGTGAGGACGCGACGCTCCTGCACATCGAAATGTGGGCGTACGTCCACGGCATTGCGGTGCTGTGCGCGTCCGGGCAGCAGAATTGGGACGACGCGCTCATCAGCCGGATGCTGACCGACGGCTTCGAGGGCATCAAGAGCAGATTTCAGAAGAACGAGCAATGAGCAATGACGAATAAATGTGCGTGTTCGCCTTCACAAAAATACGGATTCATGCTATCATAAAGGAGGAAAATCCCCATGCGCCGCTATGCGTATCTTGACCATATTCGCTGGATGACGGTTCTGCTGGTCATTGTTTACCACGTCTGCTACCTCTTCAACGGGGTCGGCATCTTCGGCGGCGTGCCGAATGCGCGAAACCTGCCGTTTCTGGATACCATTTCCGGCACGGTGTACCCGTGGTTCATGGTGCTGCTGTTCGTCGTGGCGGGCATGTGCGCCCGGTTCGCACTTGTCCAGCAGGGGAATCGCGCGTTCCTGCGCAATCGGGCACGGAAGCTGCTTGTGCCGTCAACCTTGGGGCTGTTCGTGCTGCACTGGGTGACGGGGTACCTGAATATCCGCATGGGCGGCGCGATGGACACCATCCCGAAGCCCTTGCTGTACCCGATTTCGGTGCTGTCGGGCATCGGGCCGCTGTGGTTTGTGCAGCTGCTGTTTTTGTTCAGTGCGATTTTGGTGCTGATTCGCAAAATCGACCGGAACGACCGCCTTTTCCGCATCGGCGAAAAGTGCCCGTCATGGCTGATTTGCGCCTTTGCGCTGCTGATTTGGGGCGCGGCGCAGGTCGGCAACATGCCCGTCATCACCACCTACCGCATCGGCATTTACCTGACGGCGTTCCTGCTGGGGTATGCGGTGTTCGCGCATGAAGCGGTGATGGCGCGCGTGGAGCGGATGCGCTGGGGGACGCTGGCGGCGGCGGTCATCGGCGCGGTGGCGTATGGCGTGTGGACAAACGGGCAGAATTTCACCGACGCGGCATATCTGCAAAGCCTGTGGGCGAATGTGTACCTGTGGGCGGTGGTGCTGGCGGTGCTGGGCAATGCGCGGCATTATCTCCATCAGGAGAGAGCGGTCTCGCGCTTTTTCACCAAGCGGAGTTACGCGCTGTATGTCGTGCATTACCCCGTACTGCTGCTGACGGCGAGTCTGCTGACCGAGCGGACGACGCTTCCGGCAGCGCTGACGTATCTGCTGACGCTGGTGATTGGCTTCGGCGCGACGCTGGGCTTGTCGGAGGTCATCTGCCGGATTCCGGGGATTCGATGGCTGGTGCTGGGCATCCGGAAGGAGAAAAAGGCATGAATGTATACGAATCCATCCCGACGATGGAGAAGGGCGAAATCCGCCTGCGCCCGGTGACGGCGGCGGATGAAGCGGCGCTTCTGCGCGTCTACGGCGACCCGCTGTCGCTGCCGTTCTTCAACAGCGACAACTGCCACGGTGACATTTTCTATTACGACACGCCGGAGAAGATGCGCCGTGCGATGGACTTCTGGCGCACGTCGTGGGAGCAGGGCTGGTTTGTGCGCTGGGCGATTGCATTGCGCAGCGAGGTCATTGGCACGGTGGAGCTTTGCCGCCGCGAGGAGTCGCCGGACGACCCGTACAGCGGCATGGGCATCCTGCGCGTGGATGTCGGCAGCGCGTGGGAGAAGTCGGACGTGCTGGCGGCAGTGATGGACGCGCTTCTGCCCGATGCGTACGCGCTGCTAAACTGCCGCACGCTGATGACGAAAGCCGCGCCGTATGCGGTTGCGCGTGTGGCGACGCTGACGGAATGCGGATTCGTGCGGAGCGACAAGCCGGTGATGGGACACCATGGGGAAAGGTTCGAGTATTATTGGGTCAGGGAAAAGTGAGGAGAATAGAGAAACGCGGCGCACAGGTCGGTGAGGACTTGTGCGCCGCGTGTGTTAGTGGGATAAAATCGAAGGGGAAAGAGCAAACAAACGAAAATAGCAGTTTCGATAAAATCCAAGAAACATGGGAGGGGACGCGCCGAAGGGGTCAAGGGGGCGAGCGGAAAGCCCTTTGGTCGCTCCCGCAGGAGCGAAATCCCCTGCAACATTATCCATATCGTTGCAAAATAACGTGCAAGCCGCGAACAAGCACATCAAAATTCCCCAGCCGGGGGATAAGGGCGGCTTCACTTCCTCCGCCTCGGCAGCAGCGGCTGATTATCCACCTTCTGCGACAGCTTGTCCTGATTGAGCTTGAACACATCCGCCACCTCGCTGATGGTGATGTACGCGCGATCATCAAGGTCATGCACAATGTCCTTCATCCGGCTGATTTGGAAGCGGTTGACGACGAAGTACACAATCGTCATTTCCTCGTGCGAAAAACCGCCCTGCGCCGGGATGCACGTCATGCCTGTGCCGAACGCCTCGCCCAGCGCGCGGCAGATGGCGTCCGGGTTGCGGGTGACAATCAGCGCCGCTTTGCTGCGGTCGATGCCCTCGATTACAAAATCGACGACTTTCAGCCCGACGGCGTAGGCGATAATGGAATACAGGGGGAGAATCCAGCTGGAACGGAGCAGTCCGGCGAGGATGTACAGCACGACGTTGTAGCTCATGACGAACGTGCCGACGGTCATGCCGAGCTTGCGGGCGAAAATGACCGCCATGACCTCCATGCCGTCCATCGCGCCGCCGCCGCGGATGGCAAGCCCACTGCCGACGCCCGAAATCAATCCGCCGAAGAGCGCACAGAGCAGCAGGTCTGTCCCGGCCAGCGGCGAGGAAATGCTGACGTCAAGCGGCAAAGGCCCCTGAATCAGCCACGCGCCGAGGGAGTAAATGAACACGGAATACACGGCGTAAATGGTGAACTGCACGCCCTGCCGCTTCAGCCCGAAGAGGAACAGCGGCACGTTGAGCAGCAGCAGGATGAGCGACAGACTGCACCAATCGGGGGTGATTTGCGCCAGCAGCATCGCCGTACCGGAAATGCCGGAGTCATAAAGATTGACGGGATAAAGGAAAACGCTGACGCCGAACGCGTTGATTAGACCCGCAACGGTCAGCATGACGAAACGATCCCCACGGAGGTGGAGGTTCTTGAACTGCTGGAGGAAGGCTGACCAGTGGGAAGCGAAGCATTTGGCGGATTTGGGCGTTTTTTTCATGGAGGGGTGCGCGCTCCTTTCCGGATAATATAATATGATAGAATTATAACACAGAAAAATGAACCCTGCAAGAAGATTTGCACGGGCGCATCGAAATATTTGGCGGCGGAAAATCCGTTATTCTTCGAGCAAAATTCACAAAAATCAACTGATTCGCAACATATGTTAAGCAATGATTCAACATTCACGAAACCAGCAAAAAAGGACATGGCAAAAACGTTTGTTTTTGTGTTACTATTTACATAGGCGGCGGGTGATCGAAGGGGGATCTACGCCGAGTTTGGAATACAGGGGCAGCCTGTCTAATTCGCTTGGATGGGTGCTTTTGTGTTCCCCTGCTCCATTCATTTTCCGTAAAAGGAGGATATCCATGTTCAAACGTTCTTCTCTCTGGCGGGGATTAACGCTTGTGTTTTCCCTGCTGCTGGCCATCTCGCTGATGGCTGGTTCTATTCTGGAGACGTATCGTACATCCGTTGATGCGTTTTTCAACACGCGCAGTCAGCTGACGGAGACCGAAGTTGACGAAACCGGCGAGGCGTGGTCGTACGTCTCCAAGTTTAAGACGGCCAAGGAAGCCTTCGAGGGCTTGAAGGAGTTTGCCATCCGCGAATCGCAGGAAACGGTTGCGCTGCTCAAGAATGACGGCAACGCGCTTCCGCTGAGCAAGGATGCGAAAATCACCATGCTGGGCGTGCGCAGCTACGCGCCCGTGTACGGCTCCTCCGGCGGCTCGATTACCGACGGCAACGCGACCGTGCAGATTTTCGACTGCTTCACCGAGCGCGGCTTCCAGCTGAACCCGTCCGTGCAGGCGGCGTATGCGAAGTATTTTGCGGATAAGACGTGGACGAAGCCCCGTTTCGGCGGCGGCATCATCCCGGAATATGCCGAGATTACCGCGTACAATGACCCGCGCGAACTGACGCTGGACGAGCTGACCGCCCTGAACGCTGATTTCCGCAAGGATTACGCGGAATACAGCGACGCGGCAATCGTCGTCGTCGGCCGCCCCGGCAGCGAAGCCGGCAATGGCTACTATCCCGGCAAGGACGGTCTGGCGGAAGGCGTCAGCACCGTTACCGGCAACATCCTCTCCCTCTCGGACGAGGAAATGGCGATGATTAACGAGGCGAAGGCGAACTTCGACAAGGTCATCGTGCTGGTCAACGCCACGAACCCGATGGAAATCGCCAACCTGAAGGACGACCCGGACATCGACGCGATTGTCTGGATTGGCTTCCCCGGCGCGTACGGCTTCTATGGCGTGGCGGACGTGCTTAACGGCACCGTCTCTCCCTCCGCGCACCTTGGCGATGTGATGGCGAAGAACAGCGCCCTCGCGCCCGCTATGGCGAACTACGGCAACATCCCGTGGACGAACGCGGCGGACTTCGCGGCGGAAGCGAATGTCAACTCCTACCTGATTGAGGCGGAAGGCATCTACGCTGGCTACCGCTACTACGAAACCCGCTATGCCGATATTGTGCTGGGCAACGGCGGCGCGGAAGCCAAGGCTGGCACCTACGCCAACGCCGACGGCACCGTCGCCACCGAGGACGGCACATGGGATTACGCCAACGAAGTCGTTTATCCCTTCGGCTACGGTCTGTCCTACACCACCTTCGAGCAGACGCTGGACAGCGTGACCATTGCGGATGACAAGAAGACCGCGACCGTCACCGTGACTGTGAAGAACACCGGCGACGTGGCGGGCAAGAGCGTCGTGGAAGTGTACGCAAGCGTGCCTTACACCGACTATGACCGCCAGAACGGCGTGGAAAAGGCCGCTGTGCAGCTGATGGACTTTGAAAAGACTTCTACGCTGCAGCCCGGTGCATCCCAGACCATCACCATGAAGGTTGATCTGGCGAACCTCGCCTCCTACGACGCCAATGGCGCCAAGACCTACATCATCGACCCCGGCGACTACTACTTCGCCATCGGCACGGACGCGCATGACGCGCTGAACAACGTGCTTGCGGCGCAGGGCAAGACGGTCGCGGACGGCATGACCGCTGACGGCAACGCGGCAAAGACCTACAAGTGGACGTGGACGGGCGATGTGGACAAGACCACCTTCGCCGTGAGCAAGAACGGCACGGCCATCACCAACCAGCTGACCGAAGGCGACTACGCCATGGATTACAACGCCTTTGAGCCCGGCACGGTGACCTACCTGAGCCGCGCCGACTGGAACGGCACGTTCCCCAAGACCTATTCCGGTCTGACCGCGAACGCGACGGTTTCCCGCCTGCTGAACAACGACCTGTATACCCTCAAAACCGATGACGACGTGTCCGACCTTGTCTTTGGCGACACCACGTCTACGCTCACCATCAACGACATGAAGAACGCGCCTTACGATGACCCGCGCTGGGAAGAGCTGGTCAACAAGGTTACGGTCGCGGAATTCCTTGATTTCTCCGCCAATGCGTTCCACAATATTCAGGGCATCGCTTCCGTCAACATGCCGCAGAAGGCTGCGGACGACGGCCCCGGCGGCTCTGACTCCCACTACCTGAACGAAGGCGGCTATCAGGGCGTGCCCTACGCGGATGCGGCGGATTACACCTCCGGCACGCGCGTTGCGCCTTCTCCTGTGAACCTCGCCTACGCTTGGAACAAGGAACTGGCGTTTGAAAACGGCGAAATCATCCTTGGCGAATCTACCCTCGTGCTGGATCTGCCGATTATGATTGGCCCGGGCATGAACATCCACCGTCACGCGTACAACGCCCGCGGCGTGGAATACTACTCCGAAGACCCGATTCTGTCCGGCTATGTCGGCAGCGCAGTGGTGCAGGGCGCGCAGAGCAAGGGCACGCTCGTCAACATCAAGCACATGGGCTTCAACGATCAGGAAATCAACCGTTCCGGCGTCGCCGTGTTCATGAACGAACAGAAGGCGCGTGAGCTGGAGCTGCGCAACCTGCAGCAGGCGTTTGAAGGCAACGGCAAGCCCGCTTCCTTTGAGGGCGACGCGACGAAGGACAACACCTACACCTCCGGCGCGCGCGGCGTGATGACCTCCTACAACCGCCACGGCGCGGTGGCAGCGAGCGCAAACGTGGCGACGATGGTCAACATCCTGCAGGGGGAATGGGGCTTCCACGGCTACAACGTGACGGACTTCACCGGCGTTTCGCTCAAGGCGGCGCCGAAGGAATCCCTGATGGCGGGCACGACCAACTTCTGCGGCTTCGGCGCGAGCGTCGATTACTGGAACGCGGAAGCGCTCTCTGGTGACCGTGCGATGCTGCTGGCGATTAAGAACGACATCCACAATGCCCTGTACGCGCTGGCGAACTCCGCGATGCTCAACGGCGTGAAGTCCACCACCGTTGTCAGCACGGTTGAAGTCATGACTCCGTGGCGCGTGGCGTACACCGCCTGCGAATACGCCTTTGGTGCGCTGGCGGCGCTGAGCCTCGTGTTCTGGGTCGTGAGCAAGGCAACTTCCAAGGGAGGCAAAAAGGCATGAAAAAGACGAGCATTTTCGCCACGGTAACGGCGCTTGCCGCCCTGGTGATTTATCTACTAACGTCGCTGACCGGCTTTATGGCTGGCAAGGCGATGAACATCTGGCCCGTCGTGCTGACGGTCGCCGCCATTGTGCTGCTCTTCGCGGCAGACAAGATGAAGCCCTCCGCTTTGAAGGACATCGTGATTGTGCTGACTGGCTTTGCGCTGATCGGCTGCATCTCCTTCTTCGCGATGGACCGCGTGAAGCTGGCGGCGGACGTGTGGTTCATCCCCGTCAACCGCCCCGCAACGGAGGATGTGGCACTGTACTGCTCGCTGGCTGGCGTGGCGCTGTACCTGATTTCCTTCGTGACCGTGACGGTCAAGGCGTTCTCGTGCAAGGAATAATCCCATCGTTTCGGAATGCGGGATAGGCCTGTATTCCGCCCCACCCGGAGCGCCCTGCTTCGGGTGGGGTTTTCGTGCAGAAAATACTATTTCCAAATGAGAACACGACACCGTATTTTCATTTGGAAATAGTATAATACGATTTCCAGATTCACCTGCGCCATCTGCTTGCGCCTTTTCCCTTCTGGCGTCCGTTCATTCCACTTAGCGTAGCGCTGCTACGCTGCGTTTCATTCACGTTAGCCAGAATGAAAAATTCGCGGCGCATCTTGGCGCATTTTCATCTGGAAATCGTATAAAACAATTTATTAGGAAGGATGATTTTCCCGATGAAAGCAACCGCTTGGAACACCGGCTGGCTCTTCCGCCATTTGGACAGCCAGGAAAACTTCGTCCCCGTCACCATCCCGCACGACGCCATGCAGGCGGAACCCCGCACGGAGCTGTCCGCAAACGGCATCAACGGCGGCTGGTACGAGGGGCGCGACTACGAGTATATCCGCCGCTTTACGCCTGATAAGTCCATGCGCAACAAGACGCTGATGCTGGAATTTGAGGGTGTGTACCATCTGGCGGAGGTGTACCTGAACGGCGAGAAGATTGCCGAGCGCCCGTACGGCTACACGAATTTCTATGCGGACTTGACCGACCGCATCCGCTTTGACGAGGAGAACGAGCTGCGTGTGATTGCCCGCAACAGCGATCAGCCCAACAGCCGCTGGTATTCCGGCGCGGGCATCTATCGCCCGGTGGTGCTGTGGACGGCGGATAAGCAGCAGCATATCGCCCTGAACGGCGTTCGCATCCGCACGGTATCCATCAACCCCGCGACGGTGGAGGTCGCCGTGCGCACCGTCGGCGCGGGGCGCGTGTCGGTGGATGTGCTTGCGGGCGAAAAGCAGTCTGCATCCGCCGCCGCGGACACGACGGGCGAAGTCACCCTGACGCTGACTGTCCCCAACGCAAAGCTGTGGGACGTGGAGCACCCGAACCTCTACACCTGCCGCGTCCGCTTCGGCAGCGACGAGGACTTGCAGACATTCGGTATCCGCACCCTTTCGTGGGGCAAAAAGGGCATTCTGCTCAACGGCGAGCGCGTCATTGTGCAGGGCGCGTGCATCCACCACGACCAGGGCATCCTCGGCGCGCGCTGCTATGCGCAGGGCGAGGAGCGCCGCGTCCGTCTGCTGAAGGAAAACGGCTACAACGCCGTCCGCAGCGCGCACAATCCCTGCTCGAAAGCATTGCTGGATGCGTGCGACCGCCTCGGTATGCTGATGATGGACGAGTACATCGACCACTGGTACATCCACAAAACGGAATACGACTATGTGCCGTACTTTGACAAGTGGTGGAAGCAGGACATCGCCGACATGGTGGACAAGGACTACAACCACCCGTGCGTCATCCTGTACTCCACGGGCAACGAGGTCAGCGAAACGGCGCAGAAGAAGGGCATCCAGCTCACCCGCGAGCTGACGGACTACCTGCATTCGCTGGATAATACCCGCCCCGTCACCTGCGGCATCAACATCTTCTTCAACTTCCTGTCCTCCATCGGCTTCGGCGTGTACAGCGACGAGAAGGCGAAGAAGGAAGCCGAAAAGGCGGAGAAGCTGCGCGCCGCCGGGGTGCAGCCGCAGAAGAAGAAGGCCGTCGGCAGCAAGTTCTTCAACGACCTCGCGGGTCTGATGGGCGACGAGTTCATGAAGCGCGGCGCGACATTGCACGGCTGTGACGTGCGCACGCGCGACGCGTTTGCCAACATGGACATTGCGGGCTACAACTACGGCATCTACCGCTACAAGCACGACCTGAAGAAGTATCCGAACCGGCTGATTCTGGGCAGCGAGACGTTCTGCAACGATGCGTACCGCTTCCGCGAGCAGGCGAAGAAGAACCCGCGTCTGGTGGGCGATTTCGTCTGGGCAGGGATGGACTATCTGGGTGAAGTCGGCGTTGGGTCGTGGGAATACAAGGCGTACGCGACGCAGTTCAGCGGGCTGGGCTGGACGACGGCGGGGTCGGGGCGCATCGACCTGAATGGCCGTCCGCTGGGCGAAGCGCTGTACACCCGCGTCGCGCTGGAGCAGGAAATCGGGCCGTACATCGCGGTTCGCCCGGTCATGTTCTCCGGCGAGAAGCATTCGCCGTCGGCGTGGAAGATGACGGACGCCATGCCGTCGTGGAGCTGGGCTGGCTGCGAGGGCAAGAAGGCACACATTGAGGTCTACGCGCGCGCGGCGAAGGTTGCGCTGCTGCTGAATGGCAAGAAGGTGGCGGAAAAGCAGCTGAAGAACGACTGCTTGGCGAAATTCACCATTCCGTACCAATCCGGTACGCTTGAAGCCGTGTCCTATGACGCGATTGACCGCGTGCTGGGGCGCTGCAAGCTGCAAACAGCCGGGGCGGACACGGTTCTGCGCGCCGTGCCGGAGGAAAAGAAAACGAAACCCGGCCGCCTGTGCTACATTCGCATCCGCTACACCGACCGTGCGGGCGAATTGAAGCCGATGGAACGCGGCATGGTGAACATCACGGTCAGCGGCGGCAAGCTGCTGGCGGCGGGCAGCGCATGCCCCTTCCATCCGGGCAGCTACCTGACGCCGGAAACCGACACCTACTACGGCGAAGCGCTGGCGGTGGTGGAAGCAGGCGAAAGCGGCGCAGTGGAGGTTTCCATCAGCGACGGCGAGCGCAGCGACACGGTGAAGATTCCGATCGTGTAAGAGAAATTTCCTATTATATTATAATGCAAACAGCCGTGGTTCTTGTGTTGGAGGACTGCGGCTGCTTTTTGGTGCAATTGTAAATTCTGCCGCCCAGCATTGCCAAGAGCAGGAACTCCCTACGCCCACGGCGAATATACCAAAGACGAACAAAATTCCGCACAACTCAAGCGACGCGAACGCGAAGAAAGAAGGAAAACGCATGAAACGCTTTCGGAAGTTTTTGAATGACCTGCGCGAACCGCTTGGTATCGGCATGAAACGGCTGATGATTGCGCTCGCAATCATTCTGGGCATCGTGATTGTTACCGTCGCCGGGTGGCTGCTCTGGTCACGAATCGGGATGGCGTATGCGCGGAACAAGGTGTCGGACACTTATCTGCAAAATCAGCCCGCTTACCAGTCCTTCGTGGCGGACAGGGACGATTATGCCTATCGGGTGCGCTATACGACCTTTTACACGCCGTCGGACGCACTGACGGAGATGGGCGTTGAGAAAATCTATGAAGAGGTGGGCAGCTGCATTTGCTTTGAGCAGGCATGGCGGGCACTGGGAGGCATTCCGCAGGGGATACTCTACGCACCGGACACGGAGGAGGTGCCCTCGTGGTATCACCGGGTGCAGCTGGATAACGACTGGTATTATTACTGGATTCCGGGCTGATGCACGGCGGAATCTGACGTGCCATGAAGGAGGCAGCATATGAATCACTGCAAGCAAACGGTTTTTCTGATTCTACTGATGCTCGTCCTGCTCTTGCCGCTGGCATCGGCGGAGGGGCGCACGTTTATCACGGTGGATGACTGTGTGCCCCTCGAAATCCGGGCGGGCAGCGCGGTCACGGCGGAGGAACTCATCGTCCCGAAGTGGGGGAACGTCATCAATCCGCAGTTTGGCGACCAGATTTCCCCGTCGCTCACCAATGGCGACACGGTGGTGGAGGGCGACATCAGCAGCCTGCGCGTGCTGCTCCTGCTGGCGGACGCGGACGGGAACAAGTACCTGCAAGCCGCCGTGTGGGACGCGGACAGCGCGACGTATGCCATCACGCGCAGTTCAAACCTGCCGGAAAATGCGTATCTGGACACCTATCACGAGGGGGATGCTATCTTTCTGTCAGTTGGATACGACACGCCGGGATTTGCCGAATCGGGTGATTTGGACGACCTTGCGTGGCTGTACATCACGGCGGAATGGACGGACACGGGCGCGTGGGTCGTGACCGATGTGACGGACGGGTTCTCGTTCTTCGTGGATTACGACGACGGGCAGTACGTCATCCGGGACTATTGGGACGAGGACGTGCTGCAAACGATTTCGCGGGATGCAACACTTGACACATTCGACTTTGTGAATCCGTTTGCGGCGGAAATCGGGTGGATGAAGTAAGATGAACAAGCTCTGGAATCTTGAACACTTCTCGGCGGAGGCGCTGCACCGAACCGTCAGGCGCGACGGGCTGTGCATCCGGATTCATCCGCAGGTGCATCCGTTCCTGCGCCGCGAAGTGCATACGTTTGTCCGCTGGTTGCGGGCGAATTACCCGTTTCCGATTCGGGTGAACGTTTACATCCCGAACACGAAGAAAATCCGCGCGAACGACGGCGATTTGTGCTACGGGCGCTGCTTTGTGCCGGATGACCCGGACGACAGCATCACCATCCACGTCGCCGGGGGCTACGACTACGACGGCGACTTTCGGGCGCTGCAAAATTACACATGGGAACCATCTTCATGCTGGCGCACGAGCTGGGGCACTACTACCAGTACCTGAACCGCGTTTCGCTGACTCCGCGCGGGATTGAGTGGCAGGCGACGTACTACGCGCACCGGGTGCAGGAAGCGTATTATGACGCGGAGTGGGACGAGATGGACGAGTGTGCGGAGGAGTGTGCGGATGAGTCCTGACGGCGGAGTTTTGGACGCGAAACTCGAAAAGCCTTGGTATTATCAAGGGGGAATGATCTCCTCATCGTGCATCCGGCAGGAAAAAGTTCCCCGATTTTTCGCGCGCAAGTTGCTTTTCCCTTGCGCGAATCCGCCGATTATGCTATAATAGGTTTGCTGCTGAAAATTGCGTGCTTCGGCGGCAACTTGTGAAAGCCTTGAAATCACCGGGTTTCAGGCACATGAGCCCATAGCTCAGTAGGATAGAGCGACTGCCTCCTAAGAAAGCGCTCAACGCTTCCCTTTGCGTCGCTGACTTGATAGGAATGGGGTTCAAAACCTACCGAGTGGCGGACAAACCGCTTCCCAAGCCTTCTGTGGAAGGGAAATCGTCGCCTCGCTACGATAAGGAAAACAAATATGATTTCATAATTATTTTTCTTATCAAAGCAGAACTAAAATAAAGCCATAAGAATCGCACTGAAACCGTGCGAAAACCTTGAAATCACCGGGTTTCAGGCACATGAGCCCATAGCTCAGTTGGATAGAGTAACTGCCTCCTAAGCAGTCGGTCGTGGGTTCGACTCCCACTGGGCTCATTACCAAATAAATAAATCTTTCTGGTTGACGTTCTCGCGTGCGTGTTGGCAAACGCGCGAAGGACATCGGCTGGAAAGAATTTTTTGCCTTCTATTGGAAATCTGCTTTTTGCCCCGCTGCTGGCACTGTTGGCAGCTTTCCAACACTTTGCCTTTTTTGCCAACACCGCTGTTCTGGCAAACGGGCGATTTGCCTAACATTCGCGTGCGCAGCGTGTCAGCAATTTTCTGCGCTCCACATTTTTTGGCATTATCTGCATGATGGGATGGATTCTCAACAGGCAAAATAACAATATTTTTTAGTAATCGTCTTGACTTCCTGTGCATCGAATTATCAACTCTTCTCATGCCCTGTTTCGCTATGTTGGATGCGGTTAGACAAAGAAGCAGCCGTGTGCTGGAATGCAAACTGCCTGACGCTTTTGATGGCAGCAAAAAACTCTGCGGGAGATTTCCGCAGAGCTTTTGAGGATATTGTGGTGTTCGTGATTATCCCAGCGTCTTGGCGAGCATTTTCAGCATAGCGACCATATCCGGATTGCTGAAAATTTTGAGCAGCACTTCTGAATTAAGCCCCGCCTGCTGTACTTGCTCTTCCACGGCTTTATCCTGCGGTTCCGGCACGATTTTCACGCCATTTCCGCCATAAAACGCCTGCTCAAACAGCTGCGCATTGTTTCTTCGACTTTCGTCCAGAATGTGCGAATACTGATCCGTTACCATTGTCGCCTGTGCGTGACCGGAATCCCCCTGCACCGCCTTAATATCGCCGCCATTCAGCTTGAGTTTGTAGGTGATGCTGGAGTGCCGCAGACTATGGAAGCAGACTTGCGGAAGCGCGTTTGCCTCAATCAGCTGCCGCATACTCTTGCGGATGATGTTCGATTCCACCGGCTGACCACGGCTTCCCGCGATGACGAGGTTGTAGTCGTGGTACTCTGCACCCAGCTGCTCAATCAGCAAATCCTGCTCCATTTTCCACTTCGTTAGGTTTTCAGCAACCGTCTTGGGCAGAAAAATTTTCCGGATGCTGGCCCGCGTTTTCGGCTTTTTCAGAATCAGTACGGTATTGTTCTGCAAGCCGATTTCGGGGAATGTGGTCAGCACGTCCTTGCTGTCGGTAGCTTCCATGCTGCGCTTGTTGACGCGCTGGAGCTGCTTGTTGACGACAATGTGGGCTGTTCCCGCCGCAATGCTCTCTTCCGAAATGTCCACGCAGTCCCACGTCAGTCCGAGCAGTTCACCAATGCGCAAAGAGCAGGAAAACGCCAGATTCAGGCACAGTTTCAGTCGCTCATCTTCACAGCAGTCAATCGCGTGAAACAGCGTCTGAGAATCCCAGATGTTGCGCTCCTTCATTTCGTATTTCGGGAGGGTTGCAAACTCGGCAGGGTTCTTTTCGAGGAGCTCCCATTTTTGCGCTTGCCTGAAAGCGCTGTGCAGAAGATTGTGGATTTTGCGAATCGTCGGCGGCTGCACAAACTTCCCGGTATGGCGATACTTGTTGTCCGTCATCAAGGGAACCGCGGGCGTTTTCAGCAGTCCCTGATAGAACATTTCCAGCACTCGCGGCGTAATTTCCTTCAACCGCAGTTCGCCGAGTTTGGGGGAAATGTAGTGCTGAATCAGCCCAGTGTTTGAGCTGTAACCGTTAATCGCCCACTTCGTCTTGCCGTAGAGCGAAACATACTCTTTCAGCAGCTCATTGAGCGTGTTGCAGGTCGGAATGGTGAACGAGCCGAGCTGCTGTTTGTATTCGATTTCCGATTTGCGCTGCTTCGCTTCCGGCATTGTCTGAAAGGCTTCCCACTTTTGATGACGCTTTCCTGCCTCATCGTAGTAGGAATAGACAACGTTAAACTTGTTGCGTTTACAGATGATTGTCGCCATTCATTTCTCCTCCTTCCTGACTGCTGTTGTTCTGATTGGACAGTGCTTCGAGGTCAGCCCGCGCAATGCGCCACTGTGAAGCTACTCGTTTTGCCGGAATCCGCCCGTCAGAGCACAGCCGGTAGACGGTTCTTTCCGACAAATGCAGAAATGACGCTGCTTCCGGCACAGTGAAGAATTTTTGTGCTGGAATGGATGTACTCTCCTGCTCGACGCTGCTGACAGCCGGCAATATTTGCGGCAATTCCTTTCGCGAACGTTTTACAACAGACGCAGCAATCTGCGCGTCTGTCCGCATCTCAGTTTTCCGCCAGCGCTGATAGCTGCTCATGGTAACATACAGCTGCCTGTTGATACTAACAATTTCCAGCACATATTTTAGCTGCCGAACCAATTTGTATGTTTCATCACGCTCAAGCCCCAATAAACGCCCAAATTCCGTGAGCTTCATGAGGTTTTCTTTGTGCAGCTCGTTTGGGTGTTCAGCTGTGACAAGATGATAGGTGCATTGCGAATTATACCAGAACTGAAACACTGCAGCATCGACGCGCCACTGACCGTATTGATACACGGAATACGGAATTTTTTCCCGGTGAATCAAGTCGTAGACGGTATCAATTCCGATGCCAAGCAGGTTAGAAATATCCTTCACGGAATACGACTTCTTTCGCAGCTCTTCTCCCGGCGGCGGCCCATTCACCTTTCGGTAATGGGTTTGATTGGCATACCACGTTTCAAACGAGCTGATGACTACGCGCATTTCTCCGTGAATCGTGAGAACATCGAACCATTGCTTTTTAATCAGCCAGTAGCTGGCTGTTTTTTTCAGCCCCAGCATCTGACGCATGGTCGGCACTGACATGGTTGATGCTTCCCGCACTCTGTTCATGGTGGTTCTCCTTTCCGGCAGTCAGATTTTTCACCTGCCAGCAAAAACGATAGCACATCTTCCGCCATTTTTTTAGTCTGTCGATACCCTGCTTTCCTGCTTAGCGCTCAGGCTGTGCGTTGAGCCATGCATCAAAAGCAGTTTTCGGGATTCGGTAGATTCCTCCGGGCAGACGGATACTTCGGAAAGCATTCTGTTTGAGCAGCTGATAAACACTCTTCATGCTGATGCCAAGCATCGTCGCGACTTCATCCGTCGTGTAACATTTGCGTTCAACGCCGGTGCGCTCCATTGCAGCCTGAACTTCTGGTACTTTCATCATTGCAAATCACCTCATGCAGCAATTTGAAGGTTCCCCCTTCACTCTTGAACTGTAAATTTGTGTCCCGTTTGCGACATAAAAAAAGACTCCATAGCAAAAAAATTTTACTATGGAGTATGCAAAATTTAGAAAAGACTGTTTACTGAACAGCAGCTTTGCGAGAAGCAGTTCAGTTGATGGACTCTAATGCACGCCGCAGCATATTGCGATACTGCGTTTGGACAGATTCTGGCGCGGCGATTCGTATACTCCCCGCCTGTTCAAAAATCCATCCCCAAAATGATCTTGTGAGTTTCACAGGAATCGTCGCCTGAAAATGCGTGTTGTCTATCTGCCTGTATGGGAAATGCCCACCCAATTGATCAATTACACAGTTCATCATGCTATTTTCGCATTCCAGCGTAACGGCTGTTTTCTGATAAACATTTGCATGAGAAAGATAAGATTCCACATAATCAGCAGGGTGAAAATCAAGCGGCTTCTTGACCGCTTCCGCATCTACGAAACAGGGAATTTGCATTTTATCAAGACGATAAGCGCGTATAGCTGATTCGCTGTCAGACCAGCCTACGACGTAATACCAATCTGTCCGCCATATGGTCGAATACGGAGAAAAACCAATTTCTTGAGAAAACCGTGGTTCGCGATTGTGCTGCCCGTTATAGGCAGCATACTGAAAGCTGATTTTCTTTGATGCTGCTATTGCCTGATGAATAATATCAATCGATAGAAAGATACGACTATTGACGCTTTTCGGCTGATTGCTCGCTGAAACCGTTGCACAGAGCTGCTCAGCATCATACAGCCCGGCAATTGATGCCAGCTTTTGCGTGAGGCAGGCGGTATGACGGGCTGTGAGGAATGGCGCAGCGGCTACCGCATCTATCAGCATCCGCAGTTCGGCTGTTTCCAGCAAGCGGCTGCCGTAGCTGTAAAAATTCTTATTGCCTTCTTTCGTGCAGATAATATCGAATCCATAGCGATTGAGAATGTCAATATCATTGCTGATTGCGTGCCGTGAGCCGCTGTGCCCGTGCTGCTCGCAATATGCAACCAAATCCGCTAATGATACTTTGTGGTCATCATTGGTGTGCTGCACGATATACCGCAGAAGAAACAATGGACGGTCTGTAATTCTGTAGTTATTCTCAGACATAGCGCTTTCATCCTCACACAATCGCTTTAAGCACTGCTGCTTAACTTGCAGCAGCTATTCGCTGAACACATCAGTTTTTTTGCGTAAAGGTTATAATTTCCTCGCGTGTTGCAAACGCATGTTCATCGAGCAAGCCGACGACTCGCCCCACAAATTGGATGCTTCCATAGTGGTCTTTTTGCATCAGCGGCCACTTCGGGTTCAAGGAAGCCAGTCCGTCTTTTCGGTATTCCTTGATAAACAGTGCATTATCTACTTGGAAGATGCCAACTTCACCATAACGAGGTGCATCGTCACGCTTAACAAGCACATAGCTCTGATTTGGAAACGCGGGTTCCATGCTGTCACCGTTCACATGAAAAATCAGGTCAGCTCTGCGCGTAATTGGCGACGAGTGGAGGTAAACCTGCTTGCAGTGTGCACTGAAATCATCGAGATTGAACCCTGCTGCCACGGCATCGTCTGCCATAGGCAGCTGAACCAGCTCAATCTGCATTTCCTGCACATTTTGCGGGTCTATGCGTGTGGAACGTTCAGCAGCCAGAAGCTGCTCTGTCATGCTAAGAACAATGGCACGATGGGCGCTTGGAAGTTTGCGATAGCTGCTTAATAAGCGAAGTTCTGCATTGCTGTCAGGGTCTGATGAATCGCTGAAAAACTCTTCAATCGAAATATCAAGCAAGCTGCATAATGCAGGAATGTTCGCTATATCCGGTCGAGTCCTGCCAGTTTCCCAATTGGCGACAGCTGCCCTTGAAACGTGCAGCTGCTCTGCCAGCTCAATCTGAGAAATGTGAGCAATCATGCGCAGCTCTTTCAAGCGGCTTGCAAAAGAAATCCTATCTCGAACCATATTTTTTCCCTGTGTTTGCGTTTTTGCATTACGCGACAGACTGCCTTTGTTAGAGAAAATTCGCGCCAGCTTCATATCATCACACTCCAATGTCAGTAATAATATACATGATAATAGATTACGGAATACTTGTCAATATGCAAAATCAGAATGTCTTAAAAATCAACCAATGTTCACATTACGCCTTGCAATGTGCTATCCAGTATCATATAATAACAGTGTCATGCTGATAATCTGCAAGGAGGCGACAAGAGTGAGCGACCAGATGGCTTCTGTCCTGCAATCGATGCAGGACTATATTGAGCATCACTATCTTGATGAAATGATGGACGAGATTGAAGCTGTGATTGACATGGAACACAAGCAGCATCTTAATTTGGGGTTGGAGCAGCAGGACGACGAAGCGCTGCGGTGCGTAAAACTTGCTTTTGACCGCTCCGCAGGAAAAATCGTCCGCTCAGCTTTCTGGCGCAAAGATAGGATTAATTTGCGTGCAGATATGAAAATCCGCATCAAAGTTGCTGTCTGCGCTGATGGGAAAATTCCGCATTATGTGATTCGCTATATCTGCTGCACTGCTGATTTTGTGCTGGAAAACGGGATTCGGAGGATTAGCAGTGTTACCGATGTGACAATGGGAGGACTCCCTGAAAGAAGGATGCCAAAGCTATCAAAGTTTCTGGTGCCGGTGCTTTCTTATGAAGAAATGGAAGTTCTTGTTCTGGAAATGCTGGGAAAGTATCTTGGAAAAGATGCCACACAGAAGTATCAGCATGATGGTGCGACAAGACTTGCTCATGCGATGGGGCTTAATATTACAAATGTCTCTTTATATCGCAACCACTATACGTCTGCAATGCTCTTTATGAAGGAAGGCAGTGTGCGCGTAACTGAATCAGGAAACATTGGCTCTGCAACAGACGATGAGGCATGGCATGAATGCATTATTCCTGCAAAGACCATCATTCTCAACGACAACGTGTATCCTTCTTCTGACATAGAACGGGCTATTTATCATGAATGCGGTCACTATGAATGGCATAGCATGTTTTTTGAACTTCAAGAGCTGCATTCTGCCGATTTGAAATTGTTGGAGTATCAAGAAGCAGATAAAGCATCGAAACCGGCAGAAAAGGACATTCGGTGGGTAGAAAGGCAGGCAATTTATGTGAGCTATGCGGGAATTTTCCCAAGACCTGTTCTTATGCCCATGGTGCAGGAATATTGGCGCGAGATTGCAAACAGCAATGACAACATGGGGAAAAAGATTTCCTATGTGATATATAGAATTTCTCAAGAAAAGCAAAAACGTCGGTCGCTGATAAAGGCTCGTTTGATTATGCTTGGCGCAACGGCTGCAAAAGGTGCCTGCAATTATGTCGATGGCAGTTACATTGAACCGTTTGCCTTTAATCCAGAGCGTCTTAGCGCTGGTGAAACGTTTGTTATCGGTCGTTCTCAATTTACAGAGCTGTATGAAAAAGAAGCGGACTTCCGCAGCTTGATTAGCACCCATCAGTTTATCTATGCGGATGGTCATGTATGTGTCAACATGCCAAGTTTCGTATCCCAGACACCCAAAGGCGTTTGCCTGACGGCGTGGGCTTTATCTCATTTGGACGAGTGCTGCCTGAAGTTTAAGAAGCACTACCGAACGAACCATGAGAACTACAAGATTGGTGAACTTCACTCGGATCAGGAGTACAATGAACGCTATGGTATGATTCACGCTATGAAAAGTGCTAAAATTGCCGGACTGACACCAGAAGAAGTCATGATGAAAAATGTCGCATATCTTGAAAGCTTTCCACGCACACCCGCAAAAGCTATGTCACAGCTGGTGAAAGACCGCTGCCGGACAAAACGTGAAGCAGCCCAGCGCTGCTGCTTATCGGAATCTACGATTTCGCGTATGTGCCAAGACAACAGCTTTCCTTACGATGTTGAGCAGATTACCAAACTTGTTGTTGGGTTAAGTCTGCCACCGCTGCTGTCTGCTATGCTGCTGGAAACGATGGGTTTTACAAAAACGGTAATGCTTCGATACTACCGCTACCAATGCATCATAGACTGCATGTTTATGGATGATTTAGAAACGGTCATGGAAACACATCGAGAACTCTTTGAACAATAACCTGTATTGCTGCTCGGAATGAGCAGCTTTTTGCTTTGTAAACGGCTGAATGCGAGCACTTAGCTGTAACAGAAAATAAATAATTTCTGAAACAGAAAACTTTGCTTTGCAATATTGCTTGACAAATCGGCAATTCCAGTATTGAAAAAATCCGCCCACAACGGAATACCTTGATTTTGCTGCCTTTCAGTTTTCTGATTCGGATTTCTTGATTTTAAGACGCTATGCTATGATATTCGTGCGAGCTGAAATAAAACGTTCGCAGGAATGCCACGTGATGATTCCTGATCAAAATCGCTTCCACACAAGGCGTTTCTTAACAGAATACGATGCAGTCAGCATTGGAAGTGCCGATGCAGCCGATTGGAGTGACTTTCTTCGTGGGCTGTTTAGCTTTGTGCTGGCGGTATTGTGATTGAAACCTCCGATTAGGCAGTAAGCTGAAGGGAGGATTTTTTCGTGGCAGAAAGCGGTCAGCAAAGTGCTTTCATTTCAATTTATCACAAACGTGTTCCGGTCACCGCTGAAATGAAAATCGAGCTTCATCGGATGAACAGTACCCTGCGTGCGAAGATGCGCAAAGAGCGGCGCTGTGCGCAAAAAGACTATTTGCAATGCTGCGGCGACTGCCTTTCCTGCTATTGGCGCAGAAAGGGTATCTATGTGAGTCTTGATTCGCTGCTTGATAATAACGAATCGCAGGATGATGATGAAGCTGATAAAACGATGCGCAGGATTGATGTGCTGGTTAGTCCTGATGACGTGGAAAAAACGGTACTGATGCACGAAATGTGGTCAGCAGTATACAGATATGCGGATTCAATTGTAAGTCATGGTGCATTACTGTTTCAGCTATCAGAAAACGGTCTGTCAAATAGGAAAATTGCACAGCTGATGGGTGTCAATTGCCGAAGAATTGATCGCTGCCTGCATCAGATTCGGAATGGGCTTCGGGAGCAGCTGGTAGAGTTTTTCTGAAACTGCCGCAGGACATGAAGCTGCATAGGGAAAAGCAGTTTTTGAGGGACTCAACGCATTTGGAGGGTTACGATGATTCAGGGCAATTCAAGATTTGTAAAGTCATCCCCGGACTTGATGCAGACGCCGCTTTGGGAGAATGATGCACTGTTTAAGCTGTATCACTTTCTGCTCTATAGATTAAATCATGCTGATACTGTCTGGCAAGGAATAGTGCTGCACGCCAATGAGGTTCTTATCTCAAGACAGACCGCTTCGGAGCAGCTGCAATGGTCGATTCACAAGTACCAGCGCCACTTGAAGGCGCTTCAAGAATTGAATGTCGTCGCGATTAGAAGCAGCAGCAGAGGAACGATTATTACTGTCATGCGGTTTGATACGTTTGCAGAATGCAGGCAACGCATTCATGACGTGCAAGGGCGGCAAAATGCTGCGAATGCCGAGGCCATAGCGGCTCCCATGAAGGGCTGCCATAGCTCCAGCACGGAGGCTGATACGGCTCCGAAATGGGGCTGCCCCAGCCCGGAAATTGGGGCTGCGGCGGCTCCCGTTATAGAAGAATACAAAGAAAGAGAGACAGCCGCTTCTGGTGCCAGACTTTATTCCAGCGAACCGGAGGAATTTGAAAAACTTTGGCTGGCATATCCGATTGAGCGACGAACGCGCCGAGCGGAAGCTGCCGAAATTTTCCGCGCAGCTCTGGTACAGGGCGCTACGGTACAGGCGATTCTTGATTCGCTGGAAGAAGCAAAACGTTCCTTCAATTGGCGCAAGGAGAATGGCAGGTATATTCCCAGCTTAGTGACATGGCTTCATAAAGAAACTTGGCGAGACTGCATAACACCCAAAGAAAGTGAGGACAGCGAGGAATGGACGACCTCATGGTGAAATGGCTGCAATTGCTTCACGAGCCCGATGATGTTGTCGAAATCCGAAGTATTGACCCGAAGCCGGTTATCAGCGGCTACTTCAAAGCGGGCAGTCCTGCAATTCAGTCAGAACTTGCGAAATATCCGAATCGAACATTTTACCAGTCGCTGAACCCTGTCAAAAGTGCCTGCTATGCACGCGCTCAGCACGAGCGTCTGATAGAACGTCCGCAAGAAACAACATCTGACAACGATATTGCCGGGTACAGCTGGATTCTGATTGATGCCGATCCGGTACGACCGAGCGGGGTCAGTGCATCAAAGCCCGAAAAGGAAGCAGCACGAAAAGTAGCAGCTACTGCGATGAAAAAGCTGATGGCACTGGGGTTTAGCGAGCCAGTCGTAGGTGACAGCGGAAACGGGTATCATCTGCTGTTTCGGGTTCATGCGTGCAAAGAAGAAAAACAAACACTGTCGGATTTTCTAAATGTGCTTGACCAGTGGTTTAGCACGGATATGGTGAAAATTGACACGGCTGTTTTTAATCCGGCTCGCATTACCAAACTGTACGGGACAATGACGCATAAAGGAGCCAATACATCTGAACGTCCGCACCGAAAAAGTGCAATTCTGCGCTTTCCATCTCAAATTCAACTTACATCTATGGATCTTGTGCGGAACATTGCTTCTGTGTGTCATAAGGCAGTGCAGGTTGACAGCATACCGACGGACTGCGGCAATAGCAGTTTTAATCTTGAGCGCTTTCTTTCGGATCATGCAGTGCAGGTCGCAAAGAAGGTAGCAATCAGCAACGGCATTAAGTATCAGCTTGTTCATTGCCCGTTTGATACTTCTCATGTCAATGGGGATGCTGCTGTTTTTGCTTATAGCAATGGGCGGTTTGGCTTCCACTGCTTTCATAATAGCTGTTCAGGGTATCATTGGCATGAATTTCGTGAGAAAATCGACCCAATGGCTTACGCGAATACCCCATTTACACTTCGGCATATCCAGAGTGAAAACGCGGCTGCTACTGAACCTGATGCAGCTGCCCAAAGAAAACCCCGAATGCTGGACATAGCCTCTATCCCCAGCTACGATCGCAGTAAAATCGTTGTCATTCAGTCGCGATTCGCCACACTGGATGCAAAAATCGGAGGCTTTAATAAGGGCGAATTGAGCATCTGGAGCGGGGCAAATGCATCCGGAAAATCTACTTTGGTCAGCCAGCTTGGATTGGCGGCAATCACAGGCGGCTTCAAGGCAGCTGTATTTTCTGGCGAAATGACAGCATCACGAGTGCGCGAATGGGTACTGCTTCAAGCAGCAGGCCCGAATAATGTCATGCCAGATCCCATTGCTGCGAATCATTACTGCTTAAAACCCGGTATTGAAAGAAAGCTGGACATGCTGCTGAAAGGAAAGCTGGCTATTTACGATAATAGCTTTGGGACGAACTGCGAAGAAGTCCTAAAAACAATTTATGAGTGGGTCAAAGCAGAACAGACCGAAGTTGTGATTATTGATAATCTGATGGCGCTGGATTTCCCAATAGCGACGGCAGCGGATAAGTATGACATGCAGTCAAGAACGGTAAAGCTCTTTTCTGCAATGGCAAAGGAACTGAACGTCCATATCCACTTCATCTGCCATCCTCGAAAAACAGAGAGTTTCCTTCGTAAAGGGGACATCAGCGGCACCGCAGACATCACAAATATCGCGGACAATGTGTTCATGGTTCATCGCGTCAATGTCGACTTCATGGGACGCTATAAGACGGTTTATCCTCAATTGGAAATTCCACGCAATGTCAGCACCGTTGTGGAGGTGATGAAAAACCGTGATTTAGGCGTCGTTGACGAAATGGTCATGCTGTATTTTGACAAAACCAGCCGTACTTTTTCGGATGTTAAGGGACTTCTCCCGCAATACGCATGGAGCGAGGAATTAGAGCAGATTTCCTTAGATACCCTTGTTCCTCTTCAATGAAGCATGGCATAGGAGTCAGCAACACAGTTTGAGATAGAAAGGAAGCGGTTTTAAACGTTATGGCAAAAAGGACGAATGAATTTAGAATTTTAAGGGCTGGAAAGAATCCTTATCAGCTATTGGCAAACGCAATTATTCTCCAAGCGATAAAAGACTATCGCAGCCGAAGCCGCATGATGAAGAAAATCAGCAAGCGTCTGAATTCCAAGCGGAAGAGCCTTACAGGTGAAGAACGGAATTATCTTCAGCAGCGCTTTGCGTACTATTATCATATGCAGGATGAAGCAGCTGACTTCTTTTTTTCCGACTTATTTTCAACACTCTGCGATTTGAATGGATATGACATTTTGACACGGTTAAATCAGGAGGCACAAAAATGAGAGCGGTTGATTTGATTAACAAACTGCGTGAAGCAGAAGAACGTATGGAGGCAGCCCAAGCAAGAGTGACGGTTAGCAAGAGCATTGCGGAGAAAACGACGGCAACTTTAAGTGGTGAACGCGGGAATGGCAATGGGCATGTATCGGCCCATGAAGATGCCATCATTCGCCTCATGGAAGCCGAAGCGCTGTATGAGCAGAGTGCGCTCGCGTACAATCAGATGGTTGATGAAATCATGAAGCTGCTCCAATGTATAGGAGATACAGAAAAAAGGAACGTTGCTGTTGCGGTTATTATTAACAAGCAAAGGTATAAGACGGTCGCAAAGCAGTATCATTTGGGATTGAGCAGTGTCTATCGCCTTTTCAATGAAACTTTGCTTATGCTGGATAAGATGCTGCTTCAAAAAGTTGAGAAGGAATGAGAAGGTTTGAGAAGCTTTGAGAAGGTTTGAGAAAGTTTGAGAAAAAAAGTTGTGCTATAATATAAGCTGTCAAAGGTGGAGGAAAGCATCGACGGAAAATCGTCGGTGCTTTTCTTTATCAAGGCAAATGAAAGCCTGCAAAGAAAAAGTCAAGCCCCAAATGGGACTTGCTGCAAGAAAATTT
>ERZ827512.532-NODE-532-length-49044-cov-7.861704_pt1 | contig 49044 bp, 77 predicted proteins | sample MGYA00519916_ERZ827512 | MGnify/ENA primary metagenome ERZ827512 (study PRJEB31778, sample SAMEA3449335) | human gut metagenome | biome: human gut; feature: human-associated habitat; material: faeces | place: United Kingdom | collected 2010/2012 ... | reverse complement strand
ACCCGCCGAATTTCAACGCGGCCGCCACCATCATCCACGCATTTTTCAGCGTCTTGGGCTTCACGCTTTTCGCCTCGGCGCTTACAATCGCCTGCCAGTTCGCGATCTCGCGGACTGGCTTTTTCATTTGCGCGGTAAACCGGTTTCGCGACATGGATTTGTATTCCCGGATTGTTGACGGCGACAGCACGCCACGCTTTGCGTCGATGTATGCCGTCAAACACTGCTCCAGCGTTTGTGCGCTCTTGCAGGGGAGGCGCTTCCCATTGCGATAGTCCGCCTTGATCTTTTCCGCCTGCCGGATGCACTCCGTCCGCGTTGCCGCCGACACCGGCACGCTCTCTCCGCCGAGGCGCATCTGGATAAACCACGTCCCGCTTTTTAACTTTCGCGGCTCTGGCACTTTCATCGCGTGTTATCACCGCCTATTAGCGCGTCCGGCACCGGGTGCCATTCTCGATATGCGGCAAACATCTCGGAATAGTCCTGTGGCTCAATTTCTGTAAAAACAGGATGATTCTTTTCCGCGTAGTATTCCCGGGCCGTCGCACAATAGTGCTCTAAATCGCTGTCCGCAAGGTCAAGCAATTCCTGCGCCCGGTCAACCGTTGCCTCGGCGGCGGCAAACCGCTCCCGCTCCCGCTGCAGCTGCATTGTTTGCAGGGCTAGCAGCGCGGCCAGAACAATGCACACGGCTGCCAGCAAAACAATTACCGCCTTCCTTGGCACCCGCTTGCGCTGTATTTCCGGCGTGGCATTCTGATAATTCACAACGCTTCCCCCTTTTTGCATATTGTTTTCCGCCTGTGACACAATACCGCAAGCGGCTTGCACCATCAAGATAGCACAGCTTTCCGCTTTCTGCAACAAAATCCCCGAAAACGGAAATTTTTCGGCCGGAATACCGGCCAAAAACGACACGCAGCCGCAAAAATGTGGTAAGGTAGTGCCAATATGCGGAACAACGTACGTTACTATAGATTATACAAGGGCGTAAGTCAGCGCTGGCTTGCGCAGAAAGTGGGGTGCAGCCATAGCACACTAGGGGCAATCGAACGCGGAGAAAGCGCGCCCAACGTATACCTTGCGATGCGGATCGCGCGGGCGCTGGACGCGACAGTAGAAGAACTATGGAGGGAGAACCATGACAGATGAGCAATGGACGGCGTACTTACGGGCGGAGATCGAGCGGCTGCTGGATGAAGCAAGCGAACAAAAGCTGCGGCTGACGCTGGCACTGCTGCGCGCAGCGTAAAGAAAAACAGAATAGCAAAGAAAGAGGAGCAGGAACTCAATCCTGCTCCTCGTTCTTGTTTTCCGCGGTGATTTGCCGGGCAAAGTCCTCGATGTCGGCCCAACGCTCTTCCGGGAGACGGGCCAGCGCCAGAAGGAAACGGCGCTTAAAGTCGTCGCCTTCACCAATGGTCGCTCGGCCGACGAAGTCCATGATCTCTTCGTCGCGCGTGGTCGCCGTAAACATCTTGCCATCACCGGTACGAAGCCAATGTTCATCGACGTGGAACTCGCGGCAGATGGAGACGATAGAGGAATCGGGCGGGTCATTTCTTCCGGATTCCCATTGCGCGACCGTATTTCCCTTCACGCCAATTTCGGCGCCGAACTTCTCCTGCGTCATATCAAGCTCCCTGCGCAGCTTCTTGATACGGGTGTTCATTGTTTCACCGCCTTTCTGCAATGCAAATTATAATCCGCGATCTTCTCAATGTCAACAGAACACTTTCACAGAAACAAAAAAATTCGCAAAAACACCAAAAAACATTGACAAACTTGTTTTTGAGAAGTATAATACTCACAGAAACAAGCTCACACGCGGATGCAACACATAGATGTGCAAAGGAGGTGAACACTATGGAGATCATCAAAATTGCGCCGGAAACGCTGGAAGCGCTGCAAAATGCGCCGTGCGCGCAGCCGCCGCACCCGCTGCCGATGGCAGAGGTGGGCGAGGCAGTAAAGGACGCGACAGAAGTCTGGGGCTATCTTTCCGCGGCAAATGCCCCGAAGGAGACGCGGCGCGCGTTCGAGCGCGTGTGCGAGCGTGCTGGAGTACCGTACATCATCGATAAAGCGGGTCGTTGAGCCGTTCCTCCGTTTCCGCAATCAACTGTTTCAGCGCCGTGACGGCGCAGCGGTGGCAGACGTCGGAACCGTCTGCATCGTCGCAGTAGTTCGGCATCGGCGTGCCGTCCTCGCTGACATTGAAGAAAAACATATGCTTTCTGCCGAGATCCCGCGGGCAGGAAACACGCGTGTATGGCTGGTTCATTTGCTCACCTCCTTCACGCGATTTTCACCACAACATTACCACAAAATGACGAATCCCGCAACGGAAAGGAAGTGATCCCATGCTGACGAAGAACGAGCAGAAAACCATCAAGCGGCTGGCGGCCGTGATGCAGAACATGGACGACATGCAGAAAGCACAGCTCTGTGCCTTTACGGAAGGTTTGGCGATGGCACTGGAGCGCAAAGGCGCGTGAGGCGGCTTTATTTGCCGTCTCCGCCCTTCTTGCCCTTGCCGGAATGCCCGTCTGCTCACCCGCGGAACCAGAATGGAACCAATCTGGAACCAGAATGGAACCGCAGTATAGAGTAGAAGAGGTTTAGTAAAGGTTTAGGAAAGACAAGAAGAGATTTAGTTAAGGCTAGGGGGTTGCGCGCGGGCGCGAGCGCCGCGGCGCACATCCCAGAAACGAATTTTGACAAAGGAGAATCCTCATGGAGAAAGAACGCACCGTCGCAACAAACGAAGCGGACGCCGCCATTGAGGCGGAGATCGCGCATCTGAGAGCGGACGAGTATGTCCGGCTCGCCAAGCGCTACGAGTACGCGCGTACCCGCCGCAAGCAGTATCTGTACCAGCTCCGCTACTACCAGAAGAAAGGCCGGGAGCTTGCCGCCCTCGGCGTGACGATGGACAACCTTGACGAGATGCTGTGTAGCTCGGAGGAGGCGTGACTCATGCCGAAATTGAGAAAACGCGCCAGCCGCTACGATCAACTGCAGGCGCTGCTCTATGGGCAGCTCCGGATGCACGGCACGAAGCCGGAGGATCTGCTCGGCTGCTGCCGCGAGACGGCGTCGAAGCGCCTGCGGGACATCGACCGTATGCCGGTCGGCGACCTGCTCGCGCTCGGGCGAGGGCTTGACATTCCAATCGCCGACCTCCGCGCGGCAATCAGGTATCAGTAAATGGTGAGAAAGGGGAAACAACATGGAAGATAAGATCATTGCCTACAAGGGCATGAACAGCAAGATGCAGTGCCGTGGAATGCAGTATGAAGTTGGCAAAGAATTTTCGGTCGGCGGCGACATCGAATGCTGCGGCAACGGGCTGCACGCGTGCGAACGTCCGCTGGATGTGTTCGGCTACTATGCGCCGGGGACGGGCGCGCGCTACTTCCGCGTCACGCAGAGCGGCGACCTTGCGCGCGATGACGACGACAGAAAGGTGGCGTCGCGCAAGATGCGCGTGGATGCAGAGATCGGCATCCCCGGTCTTGTCAAAGCGCACATTGAGTACGTAAAAGCGCACACAACGACGGAGCACACCGACCCGGAACGTGCTACCGCCGGAGACAGTGGCGCAGCTACCGCCGGAGACAGTGGCGCAGCTACTGCCGGAAACTATGGCGCAGCTACTGCCGGAAACTATGGCGCAGCTACCGCCGGAGACAGTGGCGCAGCTACCGCCGGAGACAGTGGCGCAGCTACCGCCGGAGACTTTGGCGCAGCTACGTCGCGCGGGAGCGCGTCCGTTGGCACAAATGGCATTGCGTGCGCGCGCGGTTACGCGCCTATGGCAAGGGGCGGTCTGGGCGCTGTGCTGGTGCTCGTAGAAGAACAATCGGACAGCTATAACATCGCGCACTGGAAAGCCGTCGAAGTCGATGGCAAAACGGTGAAGGCGGATATGTGGTATCGGCTGGTAGACGGCAAACTGGTGGAAGCAGGTGACGACGAATGAAGGTATTCGGCGACCCGCGCGCTCGGGCAAAGGCGCGCCGCTACATCGTCTGGGGCATCGAGGACGGCATCGTCTGTGCGGGCTTCCTCGGCGGCATCGCGCTGGCCGGGTGGGTGTTCCATGTGATCTTCGCGGCACTGGGGGTGGCGTGATGACAGAAGAACAGCGCCGTATACATAACGCATACAATCGGGCGTACTACGCGCAACACCGCGACCGCATCCTACAGAACAAGCGCAATAACCGCGAAGCGCGCAACGCATATATGCGCAAATACCGCGCGGCGAACTACGAAAAGCTGTCTGCGTACTACAGCGACAGACGGCGCAAAAAATCGCGTGGCACCGCTTTCGGCGCGTTTTTGCGGGAAAACGGTATCACGCAGACAGCAGCGGCAAAAATGCTTGGCGTGTCTGTATCAACGGCAAACTGCTGGGCGAACGGAATCACAACCGCAAACGAAGATAAGATCCGCGCAGTGTGGCCGGAGTATGGAGGCGAGACATGATGCGCCTAACAATCGAACCGCCGGTTGAGCCCCCGGCCTACACCTGCCCGCGCTGCCCGGTGTGCGATGCGGAGACGGACAAGCTGCTGCGTGACCGATGGGGCAACATTGTCGGCTGCCCGGAATGCGTGAAGGAGGTAGACGCATGGACATTGTAAGTGACACCTATATTCGCGGCGGCATCCCGCAAAGCCGTTATTGCCGCAGTTGTGCACACTATCAGACGCTTTCCGGCAGCAGCATCGACAGCAACTGCAGCGGCAGTGCGCGCGTCTGCCTGTACATCCTCGACACCGGCCATCGGCGGGGATGCTTGCCAGGCTATGGATGCGATAAGCACATCACATTCGCGCAATGGCGCGAGAGCAAGCGCGGCCGCGCCGTCCTGCGGCAGAAGCGCAGCCAGAGCCGCCCCAGGAAACGGAGGGCAGCACCATGACGACTGGCCGCGCAACCCTGCGCTATATCCTCGCCAGGGCACGCATCTACTTTTCTGACGAACACATTGCCTGTGATTACTGCCCGTGTCTGGAAACATACAGCCGCAAGCAGTGCCGCCTTACCGGCGAGTATCTGCTCGACACGCGCACCATCGGGTACAACTGCCCACTGGAGTTTGAGCCGGAAGGAGGCGAAACATCATGAACAAATTCCGTTGCCTGCGCGCGGACGAGATCGAGTGCCGCGTGCAGAAGGTCGAGGATAACGGCCTTATCCTCCTGCTCTACAAAGACGCGCGATGCGACATGACCATTCTGGACGAGACGGTCGGCGCGATGAACTGGCAGCGTGAGCACCGGCGCGATAACGCCAACTGCGTCGTCTCCATCTGGGACAGCGAAAAAGGGCAGTGGATCAGCAAGGAGGATACCGGCAAGGAATCCAATACGGAGGCGGAAAAGGGCCTTGCGTCCGACAGCTTCAAGCGCGCGTGCGTTAACTGGGGTATCGGCCGCGAGCTGTACACTGCACCATTTATCTGGATCTCGGCAGGGAACTACACTGCCAACGGCCGCAAGTGCTATGACAAATTTGCGGTCGAGAAGATCGAGTACACGAAGAATTCGGACGGCTCCGACCGTCACGAAATCCTGAACCTATCCATCCGCAACACGACCATGAACAAGCGCGTGTTTGTCCACATCGGCAGCACCGCAAACACCACAAAAGAAAGGAAGTAAATCACATGATTATCCGCACCAGAACCGGCGATTGCATTGTATCTGGCAAACTTTCCCGTGACGCAGAGTTTTCCAACGTCGGCTCGAAAAACACGCCGCTGACGAAGTTTAGCATTCCTGCCCGCGACACTGTGCAGCCGGACGGCAGCAAGCAGACAGAATGGATCAACTGTGAGGTTTGGTATGAGGCCGCCATGAATGCCGCGCAGCTCAAAAAGGGTGATGCCGTCATCGTATGTGGGCAGCTCTCAACGCGCAGCTATACCACCCGCGACGGGGAGGAGCGCAGCGAGGAGCGCCTGCGTGCAGACGCATTTGTCAAAGCGTCCGTCCCGGTCTCTTCTGCCAGCGTGGAGCAGCTTGCCTCCGCCTATCCCGGCGTCGTGCGCGGCGTCGGAGTTGTCGCGGACGACTTCACGAATGAGCCAAAGTTTGAGGCCCTGCCGGACGACGAATCCGACCTGCCGTTCTAACCAGGGCGCGCCATGGCAGAAAAACGAATGTTCGCGCGCTCGCTCATCGACAGTGATGCGTTTCTGGAGATGCCGCTCTCCGCGCAGGCGCTGTATTTCCACCTCAACATGCGCGCGGATGATGACGGGTTCATCAACAACCCGAAGCGCATCACGGACTATGTCGGCGCGGCGGCTGACGATCTGAAGCTGCTCCTTGCAAAGCGCTTTATCATCGTCTTTGATTCCGGCGTCATTGTCATCCGGCACTGGCGCATGCACAACACGCTCAAAAGTGACCGATACCATCCGACGAACTATCAGGAAGAGTTTGCGACGCTCTGTCTGGAGGAAAACAAGGCTTACTCCGAGCGCCCGCAGACGACACCTGCCGCAGAACCGGCCAGAGTGGAAAAGCCAGCCGCGCGGCCGGCGCAAAAAGGCGCCGCAAAGCTTCCGGAAAAGAAACCCTATGGAGAAATGCACAACGTCATGCTCGCGGATGACGAGCTGGCAAAGCTCCAGCGAGATTACCCGAACGACTACAAAACATACGTCGAGCGCCTGTCCCTGTACATCACCAGCAAAGGCGCGCGGTACAAATCCCACTACGCCGTCATCCGGCAGTGGCTTGTGAAAGACGGCGTGAAGGCCGAGAACGAGAAGCGTGCGCCGGTCTCCGGTAAGGACGACCTGGACAAAGTGGAGCGAATGCTCGCTGCCATGAAGGGGGGTACCGCGAATGCCGACCATGTTAGCCCTTGACCCCGGCAACCGGGAAACCGGCTGGTGCATCGTCGATACGATCACCCGCGCGCCGGTGCAGGGGGGGAAGGACGAGAACACGCTCGTCTCCGGCATCGTGTCCGGCGGCGCGTTCACTGTCGCCGCGATAGAGATCATCGAATCTTACGGCATGGCGGTCGGGCGTGACGTGTTCGAGACCTGCGAATGGATCGGACGCTATAAGCAGTTGCTCGACGACCGCGGCGTACCGTACCACATCGTCACGCGCAAGGAAGAGAAGCTCACCATCTGCGGCAGCCCTCGCGCGAACGATACCACGATTAGGCACGCGCTGATTGACCGCTTCGCGTCGCACGACTTCCGCAGCGGTAAGGGCACGAAAGCAAATCCAGACTTTTTCTATGGCTTCCGCGCCGATCAGTGGAGCGCGTATGCCGTTGCAACGACCGCCCTCGACCGGGCGGAAAAGGAGATACTTATATGAAAACTTATATGACGATCAGACAAACAGCAAGCGAGACGGGTCTCGCTGCGGGTACGCTCCGTGCCCGGCTCAAGCGCAACAAGCTACCAGGCTTCTATGCCGGATCCCGCTACTACGTCAACGTCCCTATGTTGATGCAGATGCTCGACGCGGAAAGCCGGTTGAACGCTTCCCTCGACACGGCGGAGCGCGAAAGGGAGAGTGACAATGCACGATAAGACAGAGCTGCTTGGCGTCAAGGGAAGTTGGCGCGAGGTAGTAGACGACTGCCGCGCGACCGTTGGCAAGGAGAGCCTTGGTCACGAGCCGAGCGAGCAATTCAAGCGCAATATCCTTATCGCGGAGCACAGCCCGATCCGCGACCTCCGCGTGCGCTGGCGCTGGCGTGACATCCCGAGCTGGGTCGCCACGCACTGGTCGCGGCATAAGTGGGAGTGCTTCATCCGCACACAGCGAAGCGACCGCACCGGCATCCCGCGCGGAAAGCTGCCGCAGGAGGCGCCGGTCACGTTCACTGGCGAGGCCAACGCGCAGAACCTCATCGACACATGGCGCAAGCGGCTGTGCTATCAGGCATCGCCGGAGACCCGGCAGCACGCCGAAGATTTCAAGGCGGCGCTGCACGAGGCCGAGCCGGAGCTGAGCGACGTGCTCGTGCCAAACTGTGTGTACCGCGGTGGCTGCCCGGAGCTGTTGACCTGCGGATTCTGGGAGCGCTTTTGCCCGGCCAAAGGCACGATCCAATACCGATACGACCGATACAACGCGCTGTTTTATGAGCGCAGAAAGGGACGAGACGGATGAACAGAATTTGCGAGCAAGTGCGTGACCTGCTGGCGCACGATCGTGGCAATCTGAATTTCTCGCCGGCAGCACGCTACGCGGTGCAGCGGCTGACAGACTACGCCGAGCAGGAGCACGAGCTTCGGGGCAAGGCAGAGGAGCGGTGCGTGAAGATGAACGGGCAAGTGACGGATGCTCGCCTCATGGTAGAGGCTCAGGCGCGCACGGTCGACGACCTGCGGCAGCAGCTGAGCTTCCTGCGGCAGGCGATGCAAGATGCGGGGGTGTAAGGATGAATAAAGACGTTTTGTTTTCCAGCAAGACTGATTTGTGGGAGACCCCACAGGACTTTTTTGACATGCTTGACGCGGAGTTCGGCTTTACGCTGGATGCCGCCGCTGACGCACAAAACCACAAATGCCCCTGTTACTATACGCGAGAGCAGGATGGACTGAAACAGCCCTGGCCGGGCACGGTGTGGTGCAACCCACCATACGGTCGGCAGATCGGAAAGTGGGTGCAAAAGGCCAGCCACGAGAACTACGTGAATAACAACACCATCGTCATGTTGCTGCCAGCGAGGACGGACACGCGATGGTTCCACACGTATATCTATAAGCGGCCGAACGTCGAGACACGGTTCGTGCGCGGGCGGCTGAAATTCGGCGGCAGCAAAAACAGCGCGCCGTTCCCGAACATGGTCGTGATTTTCAAGCCGAAAGATGCGGAGGTATGAAGATGGACGCGCTGAAATTTATCGAAGAACGCAACCGGATGTGTGACCGATATTGGCAGGTAGACGGAGACTGCGACGGCTGCCCGATGGTTAATGTAGGCGAATGCAACGAACTGCGCAATATGGTTGACGATGCCGGTAAAGCCGTGGGGAAGGTCGTGGAAACCGTCGAAAAGTGGTCAAAGGAGCATCCGCGTAAGACGCGGCAAAGCGAGTTTCTTAATATCTGCCCGACTGCCAGGGTGGACGACGTTTGTGTCCTTGACGTGTGCCCGGCGATCATCGACGTCAGATACAGAGAACGAGGAGGAAGAAATTGCGGTAATCTAACACGTCTTTCGTGCCAGGATTGCCGTCGCGAGTTCTGGATGCAGGAGGTGGAGTGATGAACAGGCTGACGTTTGACGGCAATTTTTGCGACATCGCGCAGTGCCGGGAGCTGCCATGTCCGCACGGTGGCAGCTGCACACAGCGCAAGGTGTGGGAGAAGCTCAAAGCATACGAGGATTCCGGCTTTACGCCAGCAGAAATTAAAAGCCTATATGCTGAATGGGATGTCATGATGTCAGTGCTGAACAGCATTGGCGGCGGCTATGAACGCCTCCGTCAGCTTGCAGAGGCAGATAAAGCCGGGCGCTTGGTGGTGCTGCCGTGCAAGGCGGGAGACGAGCTTTGGACATTCTACAATTACCCGGACGAGCAAGTTTGCAGTTTTACTGTGACAGATATAAGCACACTTAATGGGAGGACTATGTTGAACACATCACGTTGCGGTGTTATAGATGCGCGTGATGTCGGTAAGACCGTATTCCTGACCCGCGAGGAGGCGGTGGAAGCATTGGAGGCGATGAATGATGAGTAAGGCTATCATGCTGAGCATCCGCCCAAAGTGGTGCGAAAAGATTGCCAGCGGCGAAAAGACGATCGAGGTGCGAAAAACCAGACCGAAGCTGCCGACACCGTTTAAGTGCTATATCTACTGCACCAAAGATCGGCACCTGACATTTTGCCGAGGCAAGCGGTATTGTTATGCGGATGACCATACGCATAACGCTTTTGACATCACTTGCAATGGGACAATCATTGGCGAGTTTGTGTGCGACAGCATTGATACCTACGATGATGATACGATTTTTTCGTTTCGCCATGAGGACTACGCGCGCTGGAACGATTTTGGCCTTGACCGTGCGTGTATGCACCCGGAAGATTTCCAGAATTACGCTGACGGCAAGTGGCTGTACGGCTGGCACATCTCCGACCTTAAAATCTACGATAAGCCGCGAGAGTTACGAGATTTCAAGAAAAGCAACCGCGACTGTTTTTATGCTGATCTTGGGCTTGCAAAAAGAGACTGCCCTGATTGCAAAAATTCAGGATGCTTTTTAGAGCGGCCGCCTCAAAGCTGGTGTTATGTGGAGGATGACTGATAATGGATGAATACATCAAGCGAGAAACGGCGCTCGCATTAGTGCGACCGGATGCGCCAGAGGATGAAAAAGCCGCTGTCACAATCGCAACTGCCAAAAAACTCGTTCGGGACATTGTGCGCCGGACACCCGCCGCCGACGTTGCGCCGGTGGTGCATTGTAAAGACTGCCGATCCTACAATAAGCCGCGGCTGGGATGGTGCTCAGTCCACCTCGACCGCGAAGGTCCGGACGACTTTTGTAGCTACGGCGTGAGGATGGACGGTGATAGTGATGCGGCTGATTGATGCAGATAATGTAAGAAATTTGTTTGACGCAGAATTTAAGGAGACACGGAAGTTAATTTTGGCAGGGGAAACGCATTTGGATAATTTGGCAGAAGGTTTCGCAGAAGCTGACCGAGTGATATGGCAAATGCCCACCGTGGACGCGGTACCGGTGGTGCATGGGCACTTTGTGCATGACGGGTCAAGGATTGCTCACGGCGTGGACTGGTGGCACTGCAGCAACTGCGGCAGGCTGGCGTCTGGAGTCGAGACGCGCTTTAACTACTGCCCGTGGTGCGGCGCGAGAATGGACGGTGACGACGATGGATGAACATATCGAACGGCAGGCGGCCATTGACGCAGTGACGGCTGTTTATGTCCGCACTGCAGGGTACAAGACACGGGAACGTGTTTGGGAAACGAGGGAAGCTATACAAAAGCTCCCCGCTGCCGAGGAGCCGATGGACTGGATCAGCGTCAAAGATAGGCTGCCGAAGCCGGAAACCGAAGTTCTGGCGGTATGTGTGAGGAACGGCTACCGCTTCATCTGCCCCGTGATTTATGAGAATGGAACCACACTAACGCAAGACAGCATATGGAACTGGTACGAGTTGGACAATTACGGGACGTACAGCGAAGAAAACGATGATTACTTTGTCCCCGAAGGCTGGTGGGAAGCTCGGCAGTTTACGCCGGATGACGTATACAATAATCCCGTGGACTGCGCCGTCACGCACTGGATGCCGCTGCCGGAACCGCCAAAGGGGGTGCTCGACGATGCCAAAGAGAATTAACCCGCGCCGGAGACCGGCGACACAAGCGGACGTGCAGCGCGCAAAGGACGCGGCGACGGCAGATGCCTGCCGCGTGACGCTGGCAATCTTTTTCACGGCGCTGCTGGATAAGGAAGGCATGTGCGCGGAGCAGCTCCAGCGCATCTGGCGCGAAGTAGAGGCGCTGAGCGAGAGCGTGCGCGACGGGTACGTCTCCGCGACCGACCTGATCCGCGTGCTGCGAGAGGAATATGAGATTGACATTGTAGGAGGGTAAAGCCATGCGCAGAAAACCGCTCGCGCCGCTTACGCCGGAACAGCAGCAGCTCGCGGCGGATAACGAGAAATTGATCTGGTTTTTCTTGAAGAAATACGCACCCAGAAGCGACCCACAGGAATTGTACGGCGTTGCCGCAGAAGGTCTGATCCGCGCCGCGGCTACATACGATCCGGCACGAGGGAAATTCTCCACGCACGCAATGTACCACATGCGCAGCGCGGTCGACTTCGATCAGCGCTGCGCGAAACGGAAGAAGCGTTCAGGGAAACCGGTACTGCATATGGATGACGTTGACGTAATTGGCCAGAGCAAAGAATGTAACGCGAAAATGTACGGCTTCGTGCCGCTGCGAGACAGGCCGTGCCTGTCTCTGGACGAAACCGGCGCGGATGTAGAACGCTTTCTGCGGTCACTTCCTGCGCGCGATCGTGAACTCGTTCGTATGCGCGTTGGCGGCGACACGCTCAAAGAAATTGGAGACACATTTGGAATCACGATTCAGGCAGCCAGCGCGCACATGAAGCGCATAGCAAATAAGTGGGAAGCATTTGAACTCTATGGAACGCAAGAAAGGAAAAGATAACAATGGAAGAACTCGCAATGTTGGAATACGCGCGCGACGGCGCGAGCAACGCAATCCGCCTCAGAATCCTGACGGATGCAATCTTCAACGCCGCCCGGCTGAACTACAGCGGCAAAAAGCTCGCCTTTGACGACGACGAGCTTTGCACCGTGCTTCGGGCAATGTTCCCGGATGACTACGACCGCGTGCTTGCGAATCTGAAAGCGCTCAAGCTCAAGGCGGGCGCTGCAAAGGACGGTGATGCGTTTTGACCCGTGCCGAAATTCTGAAAGCCGCTGAGCGATGCGTCTGCACCGACCGAAATCAGCAGTACGGTGAGCCGGCGGACAATTTCCGCACGATCTCCATGCTTTGGAGCGTTTACCTCTGCGCGCGCGGCATGGAGCAACCGCTCGGTGCAGCCGACGTCGGCGCAATGATGGCGCTGTTCAAGCTCGGACGCATCGCAACCGGAGGAGATAAAGCGGATAACTTCATTGACCTCGCCGGGTATGCCGCCTGCGCAGGGGAAATCTCAACGGAGAGCGAGTGCGTCTCGAAAGACGTAAAAGTTAGCGTGGGGAACAAAGACGGAGCAGAACGCGAAAAAATGGCAGTTCCGGCGAATAGGATTGTCCGCATGACGCGCAGCGCTGACGGAGCATACCTTGTCAAAACCGGCTGCGCTATCCGGGAAGCGCCGGACTTGCGCGCAGCGCTCGACATGATCCAGCAGTACGAAAGCGAAAGCACATAAAGCAAAGCAGCGCACGAAACCGTGCGCTGCTTCTTTCTTTATCCGAACAATTTCCAGAGCTGGTTGAACTGCGCGGCCGTGTAGCCGTTTTGCAAAGCCCACGCCTGCAAGTCAGCTTTCTTGTATTTGTTCTTTCCGTCCTCCGTCTTTGCGGTCTTTGCCTGATAAAAGTCCGCGATCTGCTGCAGCGAGTAACCGCCATCGTAGGCGGTCTCCACCTTTGCCTGCGTGTTTTCCGTAAGCTTCTGTGCCATGACATTGAGCGCGAGCTGGTCACTGCCGCCGCGTTTGCCAACGACCGTCTTGATGATTGCCTGCATCACATCGCCGTTGCGGTCTCGCGCATTGTCCGGCAGTGTGTCTTTCGCGGTGCCGAGCTTGGCGCGGTATACGGCGTTGTCTGCCACGCTGCCGCTGCTCTTCGTCGTCCACGCCGGGGTGTCGCCGCCGTCGAGCTTCGCCTTCTTCTTGCCGGCCGATGTTGCGACTTCCAACAGGTTTTGAATCGCGGCCGCTTTCTCCGCGTCGCTCGACTGCTTGTATACCGAACTCCGAATGACTTTCTGAATGTTGTCATAGGCCGTCTGGCCATATGCCATCTGGTACTGCCGCCTCTCGTCCTGATCCAGCGACACTTTTTCGCCGTCTCTGTTTCCACTGTTTGGCGCTTTCTTCTCCGGATATTTTATGTCGATGTTCTCGCCAAGCCGGTACAGCTCTTGGTTCACGGCGCTCGTCCGGTACTTCGTCACGCTGCCGGGATTCAGTGTCGCGTTCAGGAAGTTTTCTGCTGCCGTGCCGGTGTATTTCTTCTCCTGCCCCCAGTTGTCCAGCGCAGCCGGAAGCGTTTCCCGAAGCCCCGGAATCTTGCTCTTCATCGCGTTCAGACTGTTTTCCCACACGGTGTCGCCGTTGTAGGTGTCGCGCACCGTCCCGTCAACCCCCTGCGCCACGCCGGACACGACGTTTGGCACAAAGCTGGTTGCCTGAGACGCGCCATAGCGGAACGTCGCGTCCGCAAGCTTGCCGCCCGTGGTGTCCGCTTTGGAGTACTTGAGGCTGTTCTCGATCTCCTGAAACTGCGACATAGCGGGCAGATCCATCACGCTCTGAAAAGCAGATTCCAGATTGCCGCCCGCAACGTTTGCAAACGTCAGGCCCTCGTCCTTGTAGCAGTCTGCCAGCAGTGCGCCATAGGTCATCTGCGCGTTGATCGGGTCGAGGAAGCCGATAGATACCAGGTCGTCCCCGTCGCGCCACTCCGTGCTTTCTCCGGCAATCCACCGGTTGAGTGCACTAAGGTTAAGCTGCGTGCCGCTCACGCCCTCGGACTTTTCGAGCGCTTCCTTGTCCTTGTCGTCGTCTCCGGCGACGTTCATGATACCGGCCCCGGCAAGCACGGCAAAAAATGCGATGCCCATCGTGCCGTTGAACGCGCGGCCGAAATCCGTCACAGCCTTCGCCTGTTCGGATGCGGTCAGCGTTCCGGCCTTTGCCTTGTTTAAGACTTTGACGACCTCCGCACCGGCGTTAATAAACCCGGCAGGGGAGTATTGAATCGCTGCGCTCGCAATGTTGCCGGGCACGTTTGTGAACGGCAGGATGAGATCGCCCACTCCGAAGCTGCCGCCGCGCTTGTCCTTAATGCTAAATACGTTCAGCGCTCTCCGCACGGCGCTCGTCGCCTGCGCGAGCTTGCCTTCGTTCTGGAACGTGCGTTCTCTTGCGGTTTCCTCCGCGCGGCCGTCAAGCGCGCCTTTTGCCACCTTGCCCTTAGCTTCCAGCGCGTCAATTCCGCGCTGCGCTTCCGCCTGAATACCGCCTTTTTGCATCTGGTCAGTCGTGACCATGGCATAGTTGCTGTATTTCTCCCACGTGGAGAGAAACCGTTCCAGAAAGTTCCCGACCATCTTGAACGACCTGCTGCCGCCGGTTTCGTATTTGCCCTGTGCGTTGGAAACGCTTGCGTCAAGGCCGGTTTCAATGTACGACTTGAGCGCTGCCTCGCCCATGCCTTTTCGTTTCGCCTTGGAGAAATAGCTCTTATCCGCAGCTACGGAGCGTGTGCCGGTGTATTTCGACAGCAGCATGTCCAGCCCGACGCCGATGTTGTTTGACACGGCCTCTACCGGATCATACACCATATTGCCGGCGAGGTTTCTGCCAGGCGTCGCTGGTTTCGAGAGCATGGACAGATAACGATAGGCTTTGATCTGTTCGAGCGTGGACGGTTTCGCGTAGTCATACGCAATGCCGCGCACCTGGCTTGCGGCAACGTCACGCAGAAACGCTTCGCCACCCGGCAGTTTCTTTGCCTGCTCAAGCGCCTTTTCCATTGTCCTGCCCATCTTGTTCGACCACAGTCCGTTTGTGCGCCGCTCCGTGCTCATGTCTTTGATGAGGTCAACCACGCCGTCCACGTCGCCTTTTTCGATGCTGCGCAGCTTCTCCGCGTTCTGGCTCACGCTGTCGAGAATCTTCTTGCGCTGCTCGTCTGACATTTTGCGCGTGCGCTCGCTGTCGTTCAGCAGTTGGATCGCGTCCGCTTCCATTAGCGCCGGGTCAGACGCGAGCTGCCGCCGCTGCCGCAGCGCCTGACCGGCTTCCGTGCCGTGCGCGTCCCATTCTTTCATGAGCTTTGCCACTTCGGCGTAGGCATCTTTGCTGCCGCTCTCGCGCGCCTTGGCCACTTCTTTGACGATGATCTTGTGCGCAAGCACCGTGTCGGTATCGTCCCAGTCCTGCTTTTCACCGAACAGGTCTGCCTTTTCGCCCTCGTAGTCCGATTCAAAGCGCTCCTGTGCCTTCGCGTTTACCTCTTCGTCATGGTTGACTTTGTGCGTCCTGTCTTCCGGCCTCAGCCCTTCCATCGCACGCTCGTCGTCGGTGAGCACGCCGTCGGTCGAGCGCGTCTGTGTCCGCGCTTCGTCATAGCCAAACTCCGCGGATTTTGCGCCATGTCCTTCCGGCAGCGCGGCACGCTGCCCGGCATCCGTCTCTGCCTCTCGCTGCTGCACGTCTGCAAAATTGCCACTGTTTTGTGACTGTTCCTGCGCCGCTTTTGCGGCCTCTCGTGCGTCGCGCTCCGCACGCCAATCGTTATAGGCTTCTTCCTCCGTGATCTCTCCGAGCATGAGCGACAGGTCATTATCTCGATAATACTCCCACGAGTACGGGTCAGTGCCACCGGAAATCTGGCTTTTTGCTTCCATGTATGCCGCGTCAGGAGCAACATATTCGCCGTTCGGTTTTGTGTAGCCGTCTACGAGCAGGGAGTCCAGCACCTTTTCCACGCGCTTTGCGTCTGCATAGTTTTCCACGCCGTTGTCTTTGATGATCGCATCCAGTGCACGCAAAATCTCCGGCCGGGAAAGGCCGGTTTTGTCAATCACGTGCTGCACAACGCGCGAGTTGTTCGTGATCGTGCCTTTCCCGCGCTTATGTCGGTCGCTCTGCATTGAGCCATAAATCATAGGGGTAAGATCTTCTGCAACGCGCTCAAAGTGTTCGTGCAGCTCTGGGTGGTTGTACTGGAATGACTTGGTGCTCCGCTTGGCGATGTATTCGTCAGACCGGTTGTCGATATGATCTTCCGGCGTATATTCCTGCGGCTGACTGTTCGCGTCCCGCTCCGCGCTCTGCCATGCTTCCGTAGCACGTTCCTGCGCCGGGCTCTGCGCCGGTTCGCGCAGCCCTGCGGCTTCTTCCACCATGCGCAGCGTACTGTTCTCCTGCGGCTTCTCCTGCGCCGCCGGAACGTCCTGCGTGGTCTCGACAGGTGTGGCCTCTGCCTGCGCTTCTGCCGCGATCGTTTCCGCCTCTGCCGGTTTCGCGCTCGTTTCCGTGTTCATGCTTGCGTTTACGCTTGCGACAGGTTCTCCGGCGCGCAGAGCGGAATTTTTCTGCGCGTCTACGCCTTTGGCGATACCAGCCGCCGTGCCGAATGTAGACAGCGCCGCACCGATCATCGCGTCATACGCAGACTGCGCGAGCATTTCCTTCGCGCCTTCTGCCGTCGTATAGCTCGACTTTGCCGCAGCGCCCTTGTCGTAGATCGCGCGAATCGCCGGGTTCAGGATGTCGGCCACGGCTTCCTCTGCGCCCTCACCGACAGCGTTTGTCAGCGCGCGCACAACACTGCGCCCGGCATCCGTTTTTGCCAGTTTTCCGATGAGCTTCTCCGCCACGTCGTCCGCGGCACCGCCGCCGAACAGCTTGCCCACGTCGAAGATCTTTTCAGTCAGAACGTCAACGGCAGCGGCCGCAGCACCGTATGCCACCTGTTCGCCCTCGCTTGCGCCGTCAAGACGTGCCTCACGCGACCCGCTGCCATAGGAGCGCAGGCCCATGTTTGCCAGGCCCGCGCCGGGGAGCAGCGCATTGAGCGCCATGTCCGCGCCGAGCTGCAGGCCACCGCTTGCAATGTCCACAAACGCGCCCGCGGCTTTGCTGCCGCCGAGGTTATCTTTTGCCTTTTCGGATGCTTCTGCCGCCGCTGCCGCCGCTTTGTCTGCCTTAGCGTAGATGCTTTCCTGGTTGCGCTTCCGCGCGGCCTCCGCCTTGTCCTTGTCCTCCTGAGGCACGGCGTTGTCTGCCACGGTCACGCCCATGATCTGTGTTCCGCTGCGCTTGTTGAGAAAGGTTCCGGCCGCGTTTTCGTAGGCGCTCTCCGCGCTCTTTACGGCGGATTTTGCGATGTTTCCGCCCGCTTCCGCCGTCTTGCTCTCCTGCATATTGCTCTTGCGGTAATCATCCGAGATTGCCTGATTCGTCAGGGCAAGCGGCGTTGTCGTGTCCGCGCTGTAACCGGCGTCGCCGAAAGCGTTGAGCAGCTTCTCCCAGAAGCTGATGTTCTCTTTCTTCTTCTGCGGCACAGGTTCAGAGATCGGTTCGGTGACAGGTTTCTGCTTGGCAGCAGTGCCTTGCGTCGCCGTCTGACCCCACACCTTATCCATTTTGTATTTTGAACCGCCGTAAGCCTTCTTGCCGTACTCTCTGTCAATTTTCTCCCGGCTGCTCTTTGCATACTGTTTCAGAAAGTCAGATGCCATGGTCAGTTACCTTTCCTTAGTTTGCGTTTCGGTAGGTATAAGTACCGTTGCCGTTGACGACCTCTTTCACCTTTCCAGAGTTCACGAGTACTTCCAGTTCACTTGGTGTCACGCGCCCATAGCCGCGCACCATCACCCAGCCGGGACCGTTCGCGTTCGTGATGTAGCTGTTTTCGTGGTAATCTACGGCGCTTTTTGGTTTGGTTTTCGGGTCTCTGGCCGAAGGGATCGCGTTGTCGTCACCACCGCCACCGCCGCTACCGCCGCTGCCCGCCCTGCGGTTTGATGCCGTGTAGCTCGCCGGATATGCGCCTGTGCGCTCGTAGTAGAGTTTCGGGTTCTGCGCACCCCACACTTTCTGCATCGCGTCGATCTGATCCTGCGAATAGCCGAGCGCCGAATAACCGCTGAAATCGCCGTACTTGGCGAGCGTCGCAGCCTGCTGTTCGAGTCGGCTGCGATCGTTTTCCGCGAGCGTCGTGTCCACGCTCAGCTGCTTGACCGCCGTGTTGACGATGGAGTTATCCACACGCTGCGCCTCGGTATAGAGCGCCTTCGCGCGTGCCGCATCGTTCTCGCTGATCGCCTGCGCGACCGCGTTCTGATACGCTGCCTTCACCTTCTGCCGCTGCGCCTCCAGATCGGACAGTGCGTCCGCCTCCGCCGTGGACACTTTGCCCATAGCCGCGTTCCTGCTGTTCTGCTGCGAGAGCGCGAGCTGGCTGCCAGCGCCGACATTGATGCCGCTGCCCGCCAACTGTTCGTTCAGGTTTGCGCGTGAAATGTCCGCCTGCGTCGATACCTGCCGCCGCGCCTCGTTGTACGTCTGCGGGATCTTCGCGGCCTGCGCGTCATAGTCCGCCATGTTCTGGTCGTAGGCCGCTTTCAGTGCGTCGGTCTTTGCCTTCTGCTGTGCATCGTAGATCTTGTTGATGCTCTCGCTCTGATCTTTTGCTTCCGGCAGGACGGTGCTGTTTCCGACGATCTTGAAGCCGCTGCCGTCCGCGCCGCCGCTATAGCCGTACTTTTTGCGGATAAGCTCTGCCTGTTCGTGTGCCTCGTTCATGCCGCCCTGATTTCCGGCCTTCTGCGCGGCTTGCCACTGCTCACCGAGCGCGGCAATTTTCTGCTTGTCGGCGCTATTTAGGATTGCGTCATTGAATGCCATCGTGTCACCTCGTCACTTGATAGGGAAGAGGGGACACCGCCGCGCCCGGCAGCGTCCCCCGTGTCGATTCTTATTTGTGTTCCAGCAGCTGCAGCCGCGCCTCGTGGTCGTTGATCGTGTCCTCGCTGCGCTCGATCTTGTCCCACATTTCGTTGTGCTCCTTGGCGTTCCCAGCGTCCATGCGGTCAATGCGCGCCGTAAGCGCCACGACTGCGTCCGTGTTCCGCTGGATGATAGTGCTCATGCGCCAGCACGCGCCGATCAGCGTCAGCACAAACGCCGCCGCCGAGATGATGTCCGCAAGCGATGCTGCCATCCTCAGCCCTCTTTCCTCGGCTTTTCATAGCTCAGTGCGCGTGCGCTGTCGCCGACACCCGCGGTCGTCGGGTCGACCACGATGCCGAGCAGACACAGGATGTTGATAACCATGCTGATAATCGTCGTCACCTGATCCTGCGCCACACGCGGCACGATGCCGCACACGCCGAGCACCTGATACACCAGCGCCACCAGTGCCATGACGAGCGCGGTCAGCGTCGTCTTGTTCTGCAGTCTGAGTTTCCAGTTAATTTTCATATATAGTCCCTCCTTTACTTTTCATCGACCATCCGCTGGCACACGATCATCGTGCGCAGCATATCCATCGACAAATCCAGCTTGCCGTGCGCATCGCCTTTCAGAGCGCCGCGGTCGATCAGCCGCTGCGTCTCCTCGCGCGCCCAACCGGGCACGTCGTCGATTATAACATATCGAGAACTGCGCGCGTCCACGTACCGCTTGCCGATCACCATGCCGCGCACCATGTCCAGCGACAGGTCAATGCATCCGTGCTCGTCACCTTTCAGGGCGCCCGCGTCCATCAGCGCGCGTACCGTGTCCTGCGCCCAATCGGGCACATCCTCGATTTTGCTGTATCGTACCATATCATCGTCCTCCTCGACTGTATTTTCTTCCGGCGCAAGCGAAGCCTTGAATGCGTCCCACTGCGCTGGGTCATCCACCCACGGCATGGGGCAGCGCTTGCCCGTCACGTCGTAGTGCCGCAGCACGTGGTCGGTGTCGATGCCATAGCGCTGCATGATCTCCCGCGCCAGCGCCGCGGCGTTGGCCACGGTCTCCGGCAGGATGTAGTAGCTGCCGTCGGCGCGCTTGCGGCTGCACATCTCGATGCCGATGCTGTTGCCGTTGCGGCACTCGGGGTGCCAGTACGCCCGCGCGCCGCAGTGCCACGCCGTGTCGCACTCGCGCACGGACTGCATCGCGCCGTGCTCGTCGCAAAAATAGTGCGCGCTGGCCTGCAGGCCGCCCACACGGTGGTAGTAGTCGCAGTTGTTTTTTGCCGTGTCGCCGTTGTTTGCCGTGTAGTGCATCACGATGTACCGCACCGGCTGCGTGCGCCCGGCGCGGTAATTTGACGGATCGCAAGAAACAAATTCCATCAGCTGTTACCTCCTTCATCTCTGCATCTCATCAATCCGATGCTGTAGGGCATCCTGTAAAATCAACAAGAGGCTCTTTTGAGGCTTATATGATTTCTTCGTTTGTAGTAACAATTACATTTTCCAGCGTGTCGTAGAGCACGATTGAAAAATATGCTGCGCCATTAGTCTCGGAAGATGATGCTTTGAATTCAAAATCGACAACTCCATTGGCAGCATTAACGTTTATAGCAATCCCTGCATGGCCTTTTCCAACATTGGAAAAAGATATATATCCGACTTTGACTTGGGTTCGGTCAGACTTGAAAAACTTGATAGATTGATATGATATATCAGTGTTCCCTTTCCATCGAATACGCACGACATCACCATTTTTGATCGGGAGCAAGCCCGTGATATTCGTCCCTGGGTTTGCAACAGGTGCACCGCTGCTGCTATTGTATCGCATATTTTTATACATAGGCGTATGCCCGATGACGTTTCCATCCATGTCAATCGCGGCATCAAGCAGGTTTGTATATGCTGGGGCTTGGGCTACAGCGGTTGCCGTGATAACAATATCGCCGATCACCTCTGGAATAGCTATGACCCCATCTTTGTAAAATGTGGACACGTCCTCACCTCCCATTATGATTTTTACATTACTGACTTCGCACCCCGTGTCGGCAGTTATCGCAGTACAATAAGACTGCCCGTCAATGACATACACTCGTGGGTTGCTACTTGTGCATTTTGTCAAAGCGACCCGTACAGCTCGCCTCAGCACGTCCGTGCTGCCACGCAATACAGCAGCAGTCACGTCCTTCCCGCCCATCGTCACTTTGATGGATTCAATCAATTTGCCGTTCGTGGGAGTGATGCTTGCTACGAACGGCTGGTACTGCTGCACAGATGCCGCTCCGTTGCTGACTGTGACATCAGTGAGTGTTTTTGTGATGCTGTACGTTGCGATATCTGCCGTCACTGTCTCCGGCGTCCCGTCGATCATAGCTGCTCGGAAAGCGTTGATTTTTTCGATTGTAATGCCGCACGACACCATAAAATTAACCACCTTATCGCGGAAGGTCGCACCAGGATAGGCATTCAAGTAGTTAATCTCGCGCGTCCACGGCGTTTCGTTCCTGCGACGGGCTTCCGCATCTGTGCTGACGCCAGAATTAAAACTCGAGAGTTCGTAATCCTTATCACAGTCGGATTGTGATACCCCAAGTATCGCTTCGCACAGCAGAGCGACCACGCCCGTTCGATCTGCGCCCGCAGAGCAGTGGAAGTATGTCGGCTTGTTTGCGATGACATAATCGAAGAGCGGGTCGAAGATCGCCTTGATATTCCCGCTTGACTTCTGATACGCAAGGTCGTTCCATGTCATATCAACCCACAGCATATCTACGGTCGGTCCAAAGCCACTTTCTGTCCTGCCGTTCAGTTCAGACGCAAAACGCAGGTCAATTTCCTTGAGGATTCCGAGCATATCAATCGCCTGTTGTCTGCCGTCATCGGTCAGATATCCATACATCTCGCCGCCCCTGAAGAGCAGCCCGTACTTTACCATGCCACCATCGCAATCCCAGCCTCCAAGATCGCGCACGTTGTCCACGTTCAGCAAATGAATCATGCGGCACGCTCCGGTCGGTTTAATGATGCCCTGCTGGATAACTTTTCCGTCAACAAGCAGCACAAAAGTTGATATCGAGCCCGGTGTGCAGTTATAGATTGTGATTGCTCCTGCGCTGACCGGCTGCGAAACACTGTTACCTGTGTACCCGTCCACGATTGTCAGCGTTCCGGCGGACTTCATCACAATGTCTACGCCAACAGGTCGGTTTGCGCTCACTGTCGTCACATATTCGGGTATCTGCGAGACAGCGTAGTCCGAGGGGTCGTAAGTGACGTTTTTCAGATACCTGTCTACCTCTGCGCGGCACTGGTCAAATGTGTACACTTCGGTTTCCACTCCGGTGTTCAAGCGCCTCACAGCATCGCCCATCTCCGCGACTTTGTATTTCGTTGCAGTGCCATTTTTCTCGCGGATAGCTGCTGCAATGTCCTGTACGGCGGTTTCTTCGTAGAGCTTTTTCATCTCAGTAGCTCACCTCCGTGCCATCAGGCAGGGCGGCTATGACGCTGTTGACAATCTCCTGCTTATCAGCTGCCGTCCAATAGTCCGTGCCTTTAACGGGTGTGTGGCCGTCCTTGCCGGGAGTGCCGGGATCACCCTTTGCGCCGGGTGCACCGGCAGGGCCCGCAGGACCAGCAGGTCCAGCAGCTCCGGTTGCACCTGCGTCCCCCTTCGCACCGGTTGCTCCGCGCGATGGCTTGCCGGTATCAGTTGAGCCGAGATACCAGTGCCCATTGTCGCCGATGTGCGGCGTGATGCCGTCCGCACCGGAAGCCCCCCGTTTGCCATCTGCGCCATCCTCGACCGTGGCAATGGCTGCGCCGTCCACGCTGATTGTCGTTGCCTTGCCGGTCTTTGTGGCTGTTACCACCGGGCTGTGGCCGTCCTTGCCCGGAGTGCCGGGTTCGCCCTTTGGGCCGTCCTTACCCGGAACACCAGCAGGGCCTTGCGAACCAGCCGGGCCTGTTGCGCCGGGATCGCCTTTTTCGCCCGGATCGCCTTTCGGGCCTTGCGGGCCGGTTGCGCCCGTGTCGCCCTTCGCGCCCTGCGCTCCTGTGTCGCCTTTATCGCCGGGATCGCCCTTTGCGCCGGGGTCGCCCTTGCCGCCCTTGAGGTCTGCCACGGCGATGAGGTTTGTCCACGTGCTGCCGCCATCTGTGCTGTACTGAATGTAGCCGTCCGCCACGCGAAGGTCCATGCTTTTGCTGCCGCCACTTGCGGCAGCTTCATTGATGGCCGCGACAAGTGTATCTTTTGCGTCGGTTTGCAGGGCGGACATGTCGCCAATTTCGGCGCGAAGGCGGTCGAAGCCAGCGTGCTCTGCCGGGGTGTAAACGTAGTCTGCGGGCTTTGCGCGCTTATGGACCGCAAAATCCACCTGCACCTTGGTATAGCCGCCCGCGTCGTCGGTGACGTAGGCGTAGGCCATCAGCGGGTGCCAGTCCTGCAGCAACTCGTCCGGGATGATGGCCGTGCCGTCTGTGCCGACATCCACGTCCACGCTGCGGCCAAAGCACTTATTTTGATAGTGGACCTGTTTGACGCCGTCGCCGTCGGTGATCTTGACCCGCCGCCCGGTGTCCCACTGCCACAGCGCCCCACGTCCATCTGCGATTGTGATAGTCATGCGGTTGCCTCCTTTACCTGTACCTGCCCACAACATAGTAGCTGATCTGCGGGCTATTAACCGTCGCGTCAGATGCTCTCACGCACTGATACGCCGGCGCGTGCGTCAGCCGCGTACCTATGTCGTTTTCCGTGTTAGTTGCAAGCCAGATGTTGCCGCTCCCAACCGTCGGCGTCGCAGACACGACAGGGTTCTCAACAAAAGCAAACGGATATTGGCGTGCTGCCTTATTTGCCGCGAGACCCATCCACGATGCGGTATACAGGGGGCCCCATGTCTGCGATGTCATGTCAAGCGACGGTGAGTCGAAAGTAGCCCACATCTCAGCGATGCCGGACGCCCATTTACGCCACATCCACTTTCCGGTTGTGCCCTGCGCGATGATGTAGTCGGCCCCAGCCGCGCCGCCCGAACCGCTGCCGGATGCGCCGCCGTCGGACGTGTTGTAGCTGCTGCCGGATTCGACGCTGTTGCCAATCGACGTTTTGCCGGAAAAAACGAATGTGTAATCCGTGATGATTGACGGGTATTCCCGGCCGTTGATGTCCTTGACGATGACCTTGTCGAAAATGTCAAGGCGCGGATCAGACGGAAGATCGCCAGAAAATTTATATACCGGCTTTTCTTTCAGCTGCGCGTACAGCGACGCGGCAACAGCTTCGGCCGCAACGGTGATTGACCCGGCCGGCCCTTCGATACCCAGCCACAGGTTATCGTCGTTCAGTTCAATGACATAGCCGCCGGAACCGGAAAAGTATGTGTGTTCCTGCCCGTCACTGGCGAACGTCTTTTTCACGCGCACGCCTGTAACTTCTACCGGCGTTTTCGCCACCTCTACAGAGTTGATCCACTGCGTAAGCGTCACATCTGCCGCAGACGTGATCGGGCGCACAAACAGTGTATTTCCAGACACCATGGCATTGCCTCCGCAGGCCAGCGCAATTGCTTCGATTACTTGCCGGATGGTGTGTTGTGCGTCCACGGTCGCCAGCCCGTTATACTGCAAACCGTGCTGATAATCCATTGGGCCGGGCGTCAAGCCAAGCTGCTGCGCCGCCAGCTTCCACAGTTCCATATATTCGTGTTCGCCCTGCATCACTGCCGGACACAGCACGTCCGCCGCCTTCATGGCGTCGTAGCAGGTCAGCGTGGTGACTTCGTGCACGGTTTCCACTTCGTACACCTCGTAGTGGCCCATGTCCACCATGCGTTCAATTCCGTCAATGGTAATTGCCGCTTTCAGATGTGCCGTGGCCCCTTCGTACAACGACCAGTAGTCGGCGTTCGACCACCCGATGTCGTACATTTCAATTGTCGCGCATTTGCACACAGATAGCCCGACGGGGTAGCTGCCGGATGATGTCTGCGCCGAGATCTTCGTGCCGCCCGGACGGAAAGACTGCCGGCCTACCTGCAGATACTGCCCAGCCTTCAGCGTTACAGTTTCACCGTTCCTCTCGAACGTGACATCGTGATCCCACGTAAAAGATGCTTCGACCACAAAGTTCGTCTGCGATGGGTAGACGCTTGTGATTTGACTTTCGACTGTTCGCATATCATGTCACCACCAATCACGTCAGCGGATTGACGCTGACCATGTTAAAATCCAGGGACGTAAACAACTCTTTGCCTTCGTTCAGCCGGCCAATGTCAAGCTGCCCCTTGCCGACGTAAAACAACGACGTACACCACGCGCCATAATAGGCGGAAAAGTAGTGCAGCTGGAATTGCTGGCCTTTGGCGATGATCTTCAGGATCTGCGACAGCATAGTTTTGCTGATCGACGCCCGGCTATATCCAAGTGCTTCGACCGTGAACAGCGGACTGACGACGGCCGCGCCGGTCTGGGTGCGGCCGCTGTCCTCCGTGTAGGTCGTCTCAAAGTCGTACGACAGCGCGCCAGAGTCCGGCTGCGGAAGCACCAGCCATTCATCCGACGGACTTTTTCGAATTTTAATGTATTCCTGTGCCATGTGTTACACCGCTACAAGCGGGTTTTTACCCGTTTGCCCTTTCCGCAGTTTTGCTTCGGTAATGACTTCGTCAAACAGCGTCCGGCGATCCAGCCGCGCAATGAATTCGTATCGGCTGCCAGCGCTGCCAGCTTCTTCGCGCACGATCTGGCGCAGCAGGGATTCCGGCGCTTCCAGGTTGTTTCCGTTGCGCTGGTCGCCCAACACGGCCAAGAACTGCCGGTTCGCCGGAATGATCGCGCCGCGCGCCAGCATCGGGATCTGCGGCACTGGCAGTGGATTCACGCCCCACAAATTCTGGAACGGTGAAATGCCGAGGAAGTGCGCGTTGCGGATCGTATTCAGCATGAAATTGATCCTGTTGAACGGCACGGCAATGATCGTGTTCATGCCGCGGATAATGGCGTTGACAACCGTACGGAAGGTGCTTTCGATGCCCTCCTTGATGCCTGACCAGATACGGCCGCCGGTTGAAAACACGTCCTTGACCTTCTGCCATGCATCGCGGAATTTGCCCTGAAACCATTCCGGCACAGATTTGAACGCGTTTTTGATGCCCTCCCAGGCGGATAAAGCGCCGGAGGCGACTTTTTCCCACAGGGATTTGAAGCCGTCCTGCAGGCCGCCAATCGGATTCATTAAATCCAACAAACCGAGGCCTACTTTTTTGATGCCTTCCCACACGTTGCCGTCTAGTATGTCGGCGATACCTTCCAGCACCAAACCGACGCTGCTAAGAATCCACGCGATTCGCTGCATCGCCACATACAAGACGGTTTTCACGACGAACTGCACGACCGGCGAATCCCAGATACGCTTCAGGGATTCGATGATTGAACGAAGTGCTTCGCCGATTTTCGTCAACCCCGCCTGGACGTTGTCCGGCAGCTTGACCTGGCTGACGCCGCTAAAATCAGGCGCGGCAGACCCGCCGCCGCCGCTTCCGCCGCCGGAACTGTCGTTTGATTCCCAGCGGTTCATTTCGTCCAGCCCGGAAAGCTGCCGCTTCGCTTTTTCCGCCGCGTCACCGGCTGCGGATGTGGCGTTTGCCTGCTGGTACAGCGCTTTGGCGTTGGCCTGTGCCTGCGATGCCGTCTGACCGAAGATTGCGCCAAATACAGACGAAATAACGGCCGTAAGCTTCGCCAGCCATGACAGCAGCGTCCGAATGGCGGGAAGAACAAAACTATAAATCGGCGCGAAGGCCGTCAGTAGATTGCCCCTGATCTGCGCAAGGGACGCAGACATTTGCTTGTCTGCGTTGATGGTGTTCAGCAGCACAGACCGCATGGCGCGCAGCGCCTTCGCGATCAACGTAAAGATAAACACTTTCTTCGCGATGGTGGCAATGCGCTTTGCGAATTTGCCCATTTGTTCGGACACTTTCGACGTCGATGCAGCCGCTGACTGCTGCTTCTGCATGTAGGCGCCTATAGCGTCGTTTGCCTTGGCCTGGTCCGCCTGCAATCCCTGCAACTGCAGTTGCGCGTCTTTCATCTGCTGCGTCGTTTTCTGGATTGCATCGCCGGTTTCCTGCGATACTGTCCCGGTGCTTCTGGTTTTCTTTTCGTTTTCGGCAACAGCCTGCAGTTCTTCCAGCTGCTGACGCAGCGCGGCTACCTTCTGTGCGGCCTTGTCCACATTGTTCGCAGCCTTTTTCGCGTTGTTTTCCAGCTTCGCAAGGCCAGCGTCAAACTGGCCACTGTTTATCGTTGTATCAAATACCAGATCGCCGACAACATCAGCCATCGCGCACACCCCCTGTCATCAGCTGCCGGATGAATGCATCTTCGTCGTCGGTCAGATGCGCCGACTTGAAATCGATCAATTCCCGGTTTTCGTCGTAGTATTCGCGTTCCCACTTTTCCAGCTTCTTGTGCTTGCGCAGCTTCCGCCGGATGTCCAGTATCGTGGAAAACGTGCAGTCACCGATCTCCATGTAGTAGCCGATGAACGTCCACCAGTGCATATACGGCAGCGCGCGCACGTCCTGCCCGGCCACGCGGTTGATCGGTGCAATAATCATCGGGAAATCCTGCTCCCAGTCCATCTGCTTCGGCTGCTGCCGCTGGTCGCCGCGATCCACACCGCCGTCCAGAAACCACAGCATGAATTTCACCGCGGCGGCCATGTCCGTGATCTGATCCCAGTCTGGGTAAAAGATCTTGACCGCCACTTCGGCGCGATCCTGATCTGTCAGCTCTGGGTCATTCAACGCGGCGCAGATGTCCAGAATCTCGCGAAAATCGCTTCGGATACGAAAACACCGGCCGCCGATACATGCTGCCTTCGGCAGGCCGGTATTCATGATCTGCGCTTCTTCCTGCGCTGACCGCCGCTGTATTTATCCAGGTATTTTGCCTGACGCTTCTGCGCGGCAGCGGTCGCAGCGTCCATCTCGCGCCGGATCTGGCGCGAAACCGCTTCCAGGAACGAAATGATTTGCAGGGAACCTGACGGCGTGAGCGAAACGCAGTAGGCTTTGCCGAACACTGTATCGCAGACGGGCGAAGGGAACGCCGCGTCCACCTGTTCGCGTGCGTAGGCGTCCAGTTCGCGGATCGTCGTGCGGGCATCCGTATCGCTTTCCTGCGTGCCCATTTCGTCGGCTTTGGCCTTGATAGCCATCGCTGCCGCTTCCAGCCGGTCGATGATACCGATGTCGTTCGGGTCAAAATAGATCTTCCGGTTTGCGTCGCCGTTAATGGTGAACGCTTTCAGGCCGGTTTCAAAAGAAATGTTATTGTTCACGCCGTCACCCCCTTATGCCGTCGCCTTCGTGAACGTGGCCACGCCGTCGGCAATGGCCGCAGTGCCGACCGTGCGCGTGCCGCCGTAGGTCACGTCAAACGGCATGTCCACCGTCTTATCGCCGCCCAGCGACTTCACTTCGATTGCGCAGCCGCTATAGCGCTCGGCAAACATCGCCGTGTCCTTCGTGCCGGCATAGCAGTGCACGATCATCATATCCTGTTCGGCCAGCGCCGCAACGTCCTGATCCTTAATCGCCAGCTGCCACAGCTTCGTCAGCGCGGTTTCGCCGGCGTCCAGATTGCACGGGTCAAAGGTCTGCGTGATGGTCGGCGCGGACATGGTGGTAAACGTGTTGCCCAGGATGTCCTGCGTGGTCTCCTTGTTCCAGTCATATTCCTGACTGCTATCTTCCACGCGCTTGCCGATGATCGACCAAACCGGCGCGGAAGCCGTGCCGGTATTCAGGAAGGCCATCAGCAGTTTGCGGGCAATCGTCTGGCCCGCGGTTGTGTTAAAAGTCGTACTTTCAGGCATAATGCATCACCTTTCAAAATTGTTGTCGTACCGCATCGACAGGGACACGGCCCAGTCTTCCACACCATCGGCATAGCGCCTGGCCAGATAGGCCGCCGACACCTGTACAAATGCAGTGATCGTCCGCCCATCGCCGAGGTCTGGCCACGCGGCAAGCGTGTGCTGCTGGCCGTCCGCCGTGATCGGTTGTTTTTCCAGCCAGCGCGCCAGTTTGTCCAGCCAGCCCTTGATGTGGATGCGGTCAGTTTCCGACTGCGGTACGGAGCGATATACCACCTGAAACGCATAGTTGCATTTCTGGTACACGCCGCCCATGATATCGGTCGTTTCGCTGATCACCGTCGCCGCAGCAGACGGATAGATCCCGACGCCGGACTTGTCGCCCAGCTCGCCGAACCGGATTTCCCGCGCGCCAATGGCCGGGAAATCATTCAGCAAGCCGCTCAGGATCGTTGAAAAATCTTTTGTGTCAACCATTTGATTCCCCCAGGATGATCCGTTTGCAGCCATCCGCCCATTCTTTCCCGTGTTCGTTTTGCGCGACTTCCGCCCAATGCGGCATGCCGGTCGCAAACCGCAGGTCGCGGTCAGTCGCAACAAGTGTCGCGCCTTCTCTAAAACGCGGGCCGACATTCGGAATGTTCGCAGGGCCTTTCCCGGTTTTTGAATCCACCATGACCTTACCCATATACAGATACCGTGCATATGGGCCTGGGAACACAACCTGCCGGCCGCCTTCGGCGACATACGACCGCTGCTGCAAGTTCCCACTGCGATACGGCATATATAGCTTGCTGTCCGCAAGCACCTGCTGCCCCAGCCATTCCTGCGCTTTGGCGAATCGCGGGCCGTATTTGGCGAACCGGAGATTTACCCGGACGTGCCCTTTGACATAGCTGACGTCCTTATAGTGCTTGATGCCGCTCATGACGCTGTCACCTCGAAGTGTGCAATCAGCGGAAACCACGCGCAGGATGTGATGCGGTGGCACTCCGTGACTTTGCACAGCACATCGTATTCAGCCCAGTCGTGATCGCCGCGGCAGAAATAATCGCCCGGCTGAAACGCAATCATGCCGCTGCGGTCATCCGCCGCCTGGTACACTTCCGGCGTCGCATAGGTCAGTGCGCCGATGGACGCTTTCGGCACAAGCAGCAGCACATAGTGCCCCGGCACATCGCCGGTCGTACCTGGCGTCATAGCGGTTTTTGCTTCCACCTTGACGCCGGCCAGCACGTGCCGCACCCACGTATCAGCCTGTCCGCGCGCGCCGCGCACGCGCGAAAAAAGCGTGATCGTATCGCTATGCAGCAGCATCAGCACGTCACCCCCGCGTACAGCACAAGGACGCCATCCACGGCCACGCCGGAAAGCCAACGTCGGAGCAAGTCAAACACCAGCGCGTCACGTGCCGCCGTAGTCTTCGCGGCGGTCGTGTAGCAGCTGTCGGCCGCTTTATATGTGATCGATTCGCTGCCGGACGACACCGACGCCACAGGGCCGGCGGTTTTTACGCCGCCGACGTCTGCGGTTTCAGCCGCGCTGGCACGCGCCTGGTCAATGCGGTAAAGGCATTCGGCCAGTTCGCACGCGCAGTCCTGCAGCTTTTCGGCGTCGATCGTGGATTCCGGCAGCGTGCCGCCGAAGCGGTCGAACGTAAAGCGGTCGATCTCCCGCGACGCCGCACGCAGGTAGCGGGCAGCAGTCACTTCGTCGCGGAAAGGGGACAGATCGTCCCCGTACCGTTTTACGTATGTGTCAAAATCCGCGTACACCGTGATTCACCTGCCGATCACGCGCTTGCGTAGGACTTCACGTGCACCTGCGCAGCGTCCAGCACACGCAGGGCGGCGTTTTCCTCGACCTGTGCCTTCGTGCCGGCAAACAGCTCAGAATCGACCATGCGGACAATGCTGAAGTTATCGCCGACGCCGAAAGCGTTCGGGTCGTACATGATGAATTCCACCTTCGCAAGGTTCGCCGCCGTAACGCTGGCCTTCGTACCGCCGTGCGGATAGTAGGCAAGATCAGCAGACGACGCGAAGCCGTTGACTTCGATCCAGGTGAAGCCCATGAAGCTGCCGACCTGCCCGCCGGCAGCGGCGGCAAGCAGCATTTCGTTGGACGTCGGGATATACTTCTCACCGGCGAACTCCAGCATCGTGGCAAAGAAGTCCGGGCTGCAAAGCACGATGGTGGGGTTGGCTTTCGCCTTGACCATGGCTTTGCGTTCGGCCAGTACCTGCGCCTTGAAGTTGGCCGCAGTGGTCTTCGTGGTGTTGGTGGATGCAGTACCCTCGGAGATCAGGCAGGCAAGCGCGCACTGGTTCTTTGCCTCCGCGACTTCACGGGTGGCAAGTGCCAGATGCTCCTCGGCGATCGGGAACGCCACAGCAGCGGCCTGCACGCCGTAGATCTTCTTTGACGCATGGATGTTGTTGTTGAAAACGGCCTGAACCAGCGTGTCAGCGGCGGCGGTGTCCGTGAAGTCACGGCCGGGCGTGCCGACAGATGCTGCGGTGGAGGTCAGCTTGTGCCAGTAGCAGCCGCCGGCGCCGTCGACCATCACGTCCTGATAGGTCACACCGGGCACAAGCCAGGTCTTATAAAACAGGTTGGGAAGAACAGTTGCCTTGTACTGCTCATCCACGTAAAGGGAACCATACTGGATAGACATAGATCATCATTTCCTTTCGTAGTCTTAGCCCCTGAAAAACGGGTTGTTTTTGTATTTCTGGGCTACGTATTCTTTTGCGCCTCCCGCCGGCGGCACCATGCCGCTGTGATCGGACGAAAAGCGCGCCTTGCTGGCGGGATCGGCCACAAGGATGCCGGGGATCTCCTTGCCGTTCTGATCGGTGACAAGGCCGGTAAACAGGTCGTCGATCGACTTGCCGCGCGCATCGTCAGACCCCAGTGCTGTCACCAGCTTGTCCGTGATGCTTTCGCGCGTGATGTCGTTGACGAAATGCTTTCCCGACAGGAACGTGTCCACCGTACTGCGCAGCTTCACGGCAGCGGCGTCCTTCTTGCGGTTGTCCCGCTCGGTCTGCAGATCATTGGTCAGGGTCGTGATCTGACCTTTCAGCGCTGCGACATCCACGCCGTCAAAGGCGGCAAGCTTGCCCTGCACGTCTTTCAGCGATGTGTCCAACGCGTCGTGGCGTTCCTGCAATTTGGTGAATTCCGCCACGGTCTTGTAGTTCTCGGCGACGGCCTTGCGCAGATCCGCCGCTTTTCCTTCCGGAATCGTGATGCCGAAATCGGAAAGAATGGTCTCGATGTTCTTCATGCGTAATCCTCCTGAACGTGATTTTTAACAGCTCGTCAGCTGTACGGATTGAGCCGGATGAACCACCGGCAGGGTCGTGATATGGCAAAGGGGCAGCCGGTTTCCCGTCCGCCCCTGCGTATCCTGATTCGATTTTGGGTATAAGAAAACCACCTTGCCGATTGGTAAGATGGTTTCTCTAATTATTATGTGAAATAAATTTCCGCTAAAATTTATCCGATTGTTTATTCAGCGATATGTACATAAGTGATCTTTTCAATATCCGTCGCTTTGATGAACTCTGTTGTATCCTCAATCTCATGCAGCCGCTCCGGCGGGTAATCAATATCAACCAGATATACATCCCCCGAATAGACCCCCACGATTGTGCCTTCTCTCCCATCCTTCAAGCGAACACAATCATATTCTTTTGGCCTCTGCATATCATTTTCCCTCCTCATCTGTCCACAAATGCCGTCGTCATGCGCGGAGTTCTATCCTCCGGGGCGATGATCCATCCCGTTCTAATCGGGACATAGCGTCCATTTGCGCCCTTCACCAGCATTCGCACGGTAAATTTCTCCCCATGTTCTGTGGTTGTTTTCCCGCTGGCCTTATACCTGCCAATGCCCGCCATAATCTCCTGCATAAGCAGCTCGTAATTATTTGCATTATACCCCAGCGCCGCCTGAAATACAACCGCCTTATCTCGCCCACTGGCGCCCTCCTTCATATTAAGCGAATAGTTCAACAGCTTTTCTTTTACACCGTGTGCATATTCGTACTTTGGAAGAAGTTCTGCAGGATCTTTCGCCACATGCTCGGCGTTAAAATCGGCTATCATTTTGTCGACGCGCTTTTGCTCTCGAACAGCCGCGGACGCGGTTGACGCCGCTGAGCGATCCCACCCTGCAACGGCGAGCCGCTCGTGGTATGGTTTCAGATCGTTATCGTCGCAGAACTTCGTGTAGGCCGCGTTCTGCTCCTGCAGGCGTTTGGCGGACTGCGCATATTTCTCCTGCAATTTTGCCTTGCCTGCCGGATCTTCGCAGCTTTTCACGGCCGTATGCAGCGCCGCACACTTACGCTTCTGCGCACGGATGCGGCGTTCCATCGCGCGCTGCGTCTGCGACAGTTCATAGGCGCGCCGGTTGGCTTCGGTATCGATCGGTTTGTTGTGATTCTGGCTGACGCCCGGCAGGAACGGCGTGAAGGAATGGCGGCAGTTATAGCCGCACAGGCCAAGCGGATTTTCCGGGTAGCCGGTCGCGTCCAGCAGGTTATCGAACTGCACGTCCTTGCCGTCAATGCAGTACACCTTGCCCTGCCAGCCGGCATGATCGGCGATCGGATCGGTATCGGACACACGCGCGCCCAGATGCTGCGACACCAGCACATGATTCCAGCCCATGTCTTTGCACTGCTGGATTGTCATGTTGCCGGATGACTGCGCCACGCCCGTGCGGATGCAGCGCAGCACCGCCACTTCCAGCGTGTCCTTGTGGCCGGACGGATACCGAACGGTCGGCTGCAGCTGCCCAAGCGCCTTCACGCCTTCCAGCATGGCGGCAGTGTAGGACTGTGCGCCGCTGCGTACTTTCCAATACGCCGCGTCGCAGATGTCGATAAACGCCTGATTGGTCGTGCCGGCCGTCGTGCGCGTGATGTTGGAAATTTCGCCAACCGTGCGTTCATAGGCGTCCGTGATGACCGCCATCATGCCGGGCGACAGGCCGGAAAACGTCACGGTGGCGGCTTCTGCATCCGCCTTTGCTGCCTGAATGCCGCTGTCCTTGAAGATCTTTGCAATCTCCTGCTGCGATTTGCCGGTGCTTTTGGCCAACGCCTTCTGGATTTCGTCCAGATTGCCGCCGGCCTGTTCCAGCACCCATGCCTGCCATTCATCCGTGCCGGTCAGCAGCTTCTTTTCGCCGCGGCCGAAGCGGATCATGAAGCGCTCGATCATGTCGCGGGCGATCCATTCTGTCAGGTCGTCCAGCAGCGGAAGCAGAGTTTCGCCGATTTCCTGAAACTGTTCCGGGGTGATCATTCGGTATCAGGGAACAGGCCCGGTTTCGCTGTGTTGGCTTCGGCGTAGGCTGCTTTCGCGTCGTCTTCGCTGAACCCTTCAAAGCGCACCAGATACATCCACCACGGCAACACGCCGAGCTGGCAAAGGCTTTTCGTGTTCTGCCGGTCCTCTTCGTAGCTATACGTGATATCCCCAAAATTGTACGCCACGGTATACGTGCCATAGGGCGCCAGATCGTAGATATCGGCATAGTCATTCAGCGCCTGAATCAGGTCGTCCACGGCGGCCTGGATGCGGTCGCGGATGTCCTTGATGCGCTGGATGGTGCGGCGGTCATCGGCTTCCACCTGCGTCGCAGTGGCAAGGCCCTGCTTTTCGTTATAGCTGAAATATCCTTCGGAAAAGCCACATTTGGTTGACAGGCTTTGCAGCAGCATATTGATGCCGGTCTGGCGTTCGCCGGTTTTCAGCTTGCGATCGATTTCTTGATAGAAACTTTCCGCCGCTGAACCAGCAACGTTTTGCACATAGCGCGGTAGCCGCACGGAAACATTCTTCCGCCCGGGTTCGCGCAACAGCCGATCATCCACAAGGGCGATCGACCGGGAATCCTGAATTTCGTCCACCATGGCCGACCATGCAACATCCAGCCCACGCAATTCCGGTAGGGCGTTGGCATAGATGGACATACCGCATGCGCCGCCGTCAATGTTGTTGGCATCTGGCATGGTACACACAGCAAATAGCGGCGCAGTATCATCCAGCACGGCGTCCGGCAGGATGCCCACCCAATCCGGCACTTCGTCCAGATTCACACGGGATGCCGATGCTTTGCCCTTCGCCAGCCGGAACGCGCGGTTGGAAACCACATAATGCATCCCGTCGTAGCGGTGATATTCGGCCTTGACATAGTAATAATCCGGCGTCGCCTTCGTGTCATACAGCACGACGCCGATCACACGCTTGCGGTTATCCACAGCCGTGATCGTAAATTCCGGCGGCGTGTACAGACCGATGCTGTCCGGCGTGGGTTTCAGCAGGAACATACCAGCGGCGCAGCCAACGTCCAACATGTCGCGCAGGAACGGAATCAGTTCTTCGTTTAGCCGCTCCTGCAGCCAATCCGCGCGGGCCGAGCCGGACAGTTCGACGCTGACACCCATCGTCGCAAGGCGCGCAGCTTCGCCGGTCACTGCCTTTGCAAAATTGATGGTGCGATCCTGATCGTTTGCCCACGGCGGGGTGCCCGTCCAGATCTGCATCCACAGGTCTTCCGCTTCGCGCATTTCCGGCGTTACCAGCGGCGCAATGCGGAATTCTTCGCGGATCTGCTTTTTCACACTGTCCAGCGGGATATTGATTTTCATGCACTTGCCCCCCTGCGCATCGTCAGCGGCTCTAGTGCGTACCGCGTGGCGTCGATGCTATGGTTATTCACGTCCGGGTATCCGGTGACGACGTTGCCGTCCCTGTCCCGCTCGTATTCGTATTCTGAAAATTCTTTCGCTGCATTCGGGCAGCGCACCGGGTCGATGATGATGCGCCGACGCTGCAGCCACTTCATACCGTGTTCGATCGACCCCGGGCCTTTAACGGCGCCGGTGACGGGTAGACCCATTTCGCGGTGGTCGTTGACGCTTTTCGGCTCGGCCGAGTCGGCCGTGATGGTGTAATCGTCATAGCCGTGTTCGATGATCCAACGCGCCGTCTGTTCGTTCGATTCCTTGTTGACGTAGTGTTCTGCAAAGATATACACCGCCTCGCGGTCGCTGTCGTAGTAGCAGCGAATGAAGCAATACGGGTCGGGATACCAGCCCCAGTCTTCGCCCTGAAAGATGCGGTCGAAATGTGAAATCTCTTCGTCTGTGATCTCCCGCAGCTCCAGATAGTCAAAGACGCTGCCGCCGTCGCCATTGGCCACGCCTTCGTATTCATGTTCATACGCCGCCGGGTTAACTTCCTTCAGGTGCTCCGCGTCGGCGATAAACTTCGCGCCCAGCCATTCCGGCGGCGCTTCCGTGTAGCTGGAATGATGGAAAACGCGCCCAGGGTTCGGGACAAGCCGCTCCTTGTTGACCCAGCTGGATTTGCTCTTCGGCGGGTTATACGACGAAAAATCATAAGAATCCGCACCGCCACGCAACACGGACTGGTTGATGGAGCGTTCTTCTTCCGGCCCGCAAAGCTGGTCTTTTTCTTCCTTCCACAGGATGCCGATATAGCCGAACGGCGGCTTGATGGATTTCAGTTTCAATGGGTCGTCACAGCCGCGAAAATAAATCGTCTGGCCGGTTTCTTTCAGCACGATTTCCAGCGGCGACAGCTTGCAGTTGAACTCATCGTATAGCCCCAGCTCGTTGATCGCCCATTTCATCTGAGCATACACGCTGTCTTTCAGGGTGTTTCCCATCTTGCGAATGATACAGGCGTGCATCGTCGGGTTGTTTTTCAGCAGCTCGACGATTTTCAGGGATATATACGATGATTTCAGGCCGCCGCGGCCGCCTTCAAAGACATATGTCATGTTCGGCTGAATACGCCTGTTGATGTCGACAAACGCCCGGCCTAGTACGCGCGCCGGCAGCTCATAATGTGCGGATGCGCGTGCTGCTGCCTTTGTTTCCTGCTCTTCCTTGATACGCAGCGACTTCTCCAAATCGCCCGCCGCACGGAGGCGGTCAGCGATGGAGGTTTCAATGCCGAACTGGTCTTTTTCCTGCCCACGCATGATCGCCGTGCGCAGCTCCTGGATCTCTTTCAGGGATGCCGTGCGCTCGGATTCGATTTTTTCCTGCCGCCGCGCTATATAGATTTTTATGTCAGGTTTTGTCAGGTTTTCCGCTCCGATGGATTTGGCGGTTTTCGCCGAGTATCCCGCCCGGCGCGCCGCCTCGGTCGCATTGCCCAATTCGATGTAAAAATCCGCAAAAGCGCGCTGCTTTGGCGTGAGATTCATGGGATCACCCGCTATAGATTTTCGCCAGCGTTTTTACGACATCCGCCATGCTGTAAGTCTCCAGTACGCGCGTGCTGATATGCTTCCCAGTTTCATCGGTTTCTGCCTTTTCCAGCACGTATTTTGTTACCATCCGGCCAAGCCGCTCGGAGTAGTGCTGTAACTGATTGACTTTGTAATGCTCGCCGCGCTGGTTCAGCGCCGCCTGCAGTTTGTAGGTAAGTTGTTTCAGATTCATAACCGCACCAGAATGCACAAAGCACCGAACCCGAAACCGGGCCGGTGCTTTGCTTTGTTGAGAGACATGAGAAAACCGGAGTTGACAGAGACAAGAGAAAAAGCCATGCGTACATTCTGCAAAAAGGATCAAAGGAAGAGAGGTATATCACAAAGTGACTTGCGGGACTGGTCTCTCTCGCAATCCCGCGATATCACTTTAACACAGATTTTCGAAAAAATCGTCTCACTTTTTTCTCATCTTTCCGTCAGCTCTCCGTGAGGCCATACATGATAATCGTGAAATTCCGCAGCGCCCTGTCTTTCCAGCGGTATACCGTCGGCTTCTCGACAGCGAGTTCCCGGCACAGCCGCTCAACGCCGCCGATACACGGCGTGATGTAAAAGCGCTGCAGCACACACCTGTCCCGCTCTGAGAGCTGATTCAAGGCACGATCCACGCGGCGCACCCGGTTCTCGGTCAAGCGCTGCGCCTCTTCCAGCCGCTCTCGCTTCAGGATGTTGTTGACGAGCGCATCGTCCCTGCCGTTTGAGCCACCGGCGACCGGGCTGCCGTCCGCCGATGCACTGCGGATACTCGTGATCTCCGTTGCCAAGTCAGCGATCTGATCGCTGATGTTTGCAATTGCCGCCTTTCGGTTCGTGTAGTTTCGCAGCTCATCAGCCGCCTCCCGCTTCCAGTCCAACATCCTCACCTCCTTTGTCAGTCATCATTTCACACCGCCTCGCTCCCCGGGACGATGCGATCCCAGCACTCTGTGCATATCTGCGGCACGCTTTTCTTTGTATTCCAGTTCTTCTCGCACAGACATTCAGTACCGTTTCCCGGCTCATATCCGTATTCCTCCGGACATCCCGCACACCCGCCGATGAAGCATGCATCCACCTTGTCCGGATGCTCCATAACCAGCAGCTCGCGGAATGTGCAGCCGTGCGACTTCCTTACAAGCATATCTACCCGAAAATTGTCCCAGTCTGCCGTCGGCACGCCGACATAGTCGCACCACGCGCGTTCCAGCTTCGCGCCGGCAGATTCCGCCCAGTCCGGAAGAAACACGACGTAGTCCACCGCCTCCATCTCAGCGAAGCAGATGCGCATATAGTCCAGCTTGGCCAGCCCCTCCGGTGCCGTGGCCGGATTGATGACCGTCGCGCCCTGCCGCTCAAGCTGTGCAGCCGCTCGGGCGAATTTCCCCTTATAGTCCGGATCGCCGGCGATTTTCCCTGATATATAGATCTTCATGGTTGCCCTCCTTTCAGAGCACCGGGCGAGTTCCCCCGCCCAGTGTGCTATCGAATCACTGCATGATGACGACCTTGCCCTGTTCAATCAGGTCTTTCAGGCCGCGCTCGAAATACTCAGCGATGTTGCGTTTCGCTTCCAGACGCCAGATGCCGCCATCCGCCTCGAAAAAGGCGATGCCTTTCTCGCTGTCCACGCGCAGGAGGAATTCGCTTTCCGGCTGCGCGACCTCAAGGAACGTGCGGAACGGCTGCAGTTTAATCCGCGGCCGCACATTAACGACTGCGTTGAGCGCAACGCCCTGCCGCGCCGTCACGGCCTGCGTGACACCATTATCGTTGGTAGACACTGTGTTCTCATCGGACATACGGCTGAGCAGATCCAGCAGATACTCCGTGCCTTCGTTCGGGATGAACAGACTGCGCAGCTCGATCAGCGCAGTTTCTCGGTCACGCCAGCCAGTGCGCATGCCCGGCGCGTCCGCCTGCGCACGATACAGGACGTTGCGGGAGAAGTCCGGCAGATACGTTGTCATTACTTCGACCTTGTTGTAATCCCGGACATGTACCATGATGGTCGTCCCGACCTTTGCAATCTCGGTGCGCACCAGCTTGCAGACAGCATCCAGACCGCTGACGCTGACGGAATCGGGACGATCCACATGCGGCGGGATCCGCGTAAGATTGGCGTCGGAATAGGTCTGCCCAGCAATTTCGAAGATTTTGGTTTCTTTCAGGCTCACGATTTTGTCGATCATTTCTGCGAGCATTGTCATATCCTCCTTCGTTATTCGGCTGCCTGCTGGCTGGCCTGCAGCAGATTCAGAATTTTCGGTGCTTCCTGTTCATGCCCGTCCATGCGCATCTGGCCGGGGAGCTGCGGCACCATTTCGGCAACGACCATTTCCCCGTTGCCATCAGTGGTGACGCAAAGCGATGTTGCGACCGGATTGGTCGCTGCGAGCGTGGCCTTGGCAACAACATTCACGCGGATCTGCCGACGGTCATCGTCCGGTGTCAGCTCGATCGTCAGCGTGATCTTGCGCTTTGCGGTTGCTTTGGTGTTGACGTCAAGGATGTTGTCAACACAGCGCTGCATCTCATAGTCCACGCGCTCTTGGAATGCACCCTGCGCCATCTGCAGGATGCTCGCTCTTTGGGTCTCGTGATTCATGGTTGTCCTCCTTATCCGATCAATGGCGGTATTTCATAATTGCACCAGAGCACTTCCGTGCGCCTGCTGCCATTCTGGTTATAGGCCTTCCGCTCGATGATGTTCCAGCCGCTCAGTTCGCTGTCATACATAGGTGAGTGATACCCGGACAGGATAACCGGCCCCGGGTGTGCTTTCAGCGCTGCCAGCAATGCCTCGTGGTCTGCGTCTGTCATTTCGTGCCGATACTGCTTTCCGCTGCGCGTTTCAAGCAAATACGGCGGATCTGCATAGATCAGCACGTTCACGTGCCGGAAACGCCGAATCAGCTCCAGCGCCGGGCGATTCTCTATCTGTACTTCTTTCAGCCGCTCGGCCGCGGCCCGTATGTTCTCGGGCATATCGTTCCAGCAGTTCAGGCAGTAACTGCGCTCACGCGCATAAACGTCGATTTTGAATCCGGTCTTTTGATACGTCTTGAAGCCGTGCCCCATCCTGCTACGGATGCAGAACCGCACCGCGCGGTCGAAGTCTGTTTCTCCGCGATTCTCGTGCGCATCATCAAAGACTGCGCGCGCATATGGCGTTAAATCGATCTCCCGGGCAAGCCGCTCGGGCTCTGCGCGCAGAACGCGGAAGAAATTCACGATATCCCCGTCGATGTCGTTCACGGTCTCAATTGCTGACCGCGGTTTGTGGAACAGAACGGCCAAAGAACCGGCGAACGGTTCTAGGTAGGATCTGTGCGGCGGCATAATCTGCACGATTTCCTGTGCCATGCCCCACTTTGCACCGGGGTAATTCAAAAGCGCATTCATCGCTTCACACCATCGCCGATTGCAAGCTGCCCGGCGGCATACAGCTCGTACACCGTCCGGCCGCGATCATCTGCCATATACGGCAGGAAGATCTGCTGTATCGGCACATCACAGGATTCGATCAGCGCAATTTGCGCCAGCACCCAGTCGCGCACGTTCCGCCACGCAGTCATTTCCGCCTGCTCGCGGTCGGCCTTGATCTTCTGATTTGCAAACACCCGCAGCGTCCCATCCACGGCCGCCGGCAGGCGGAAGCCACGCGGCCCAACCGGCGTGTCGATCCCAAACGCGATCGCCTGCGGCTTGCCATTATCGTAGTCAATCATGATCTTGGTGGCGCCGTGGCGTGCAAGCGCGCCTTGGATTTCCCCGATGGACGTATATACGTCCACTTTCGTCGTATAGTTTTTGATTGCCATGTCCCCAACACCTTCTCCGCTCACAGCTCGCGCCGGTTCCACCGCACCTCGGCGATCCCCGCGCTCGCGCTGTTCGTGCTCCTGCTCCTGCTCGGCATGACAGCCTTACTCATCCTTCATCGCCTCCAATGCTTTCTCCGCCTCCTCACGGGTGAGGAATACGGTTTTGCATATGTCTGCGCCATCATTACGCAGACGATACGCGCAGAACCCGTCCGGCTTGCGATTGCACGTTGACATACACAGATTATCCTCATCCGTGCAAACAGCTCTGATGTCCGGGGCTTCAAGCTCCATTTCTCGTGGCACATTGTCTCGCCCGATTACCCATAGTTTTTCGCCCACCTTGCACGGCAGCACCACCACGCGACCGTCCTTGTCCGCTTCCGCTAGCTCGCGCAGCCTCTCGGCCGCAACGCCAAGCGCAACAGCCGCCGCGCGGACAATGATATCTGCATTCATGGCGCGCTTGTACTCCTCCGGCTCGAAGCCGAGATCCTCGTAGGCTTTGAGCTTCTCCAGCGCCTCGCGCACGGCCGGCGCCATGGCGCGTTCCTTGTTTCCGCTCAGCCCCTTGTCATCGCGTAGCCGCTCGATGGCTTTCTCGTAAAATTCGTTCATAGCTATACCTCTCTTTCGCTATCGCTTTTATCCTGCGTCGCCGAGAAACCGGATCACGCCCCGGCGCATCTGCACCCGGTACGGCTCCAGCTCCCCGGCCGTCATGTACTTATGGCCGAATAGTTCTTTCATGTTCTGCCAGTCCTCCCACATGATACGATACACTGCGCGCCCGCGCAGGCACACCAGCACAAACGCCAGTGCGCCCATATTGTCGTGCGATTCCAGTGCACGCGCCTGCTCTTCCGTGACCGCACTTTGCAGGATGCGGTCTTTGTCTGTTGCCTTGGCCTCGAACACTACGCTGCTTCCGCCGCATAGCGTGCCATGAAAATCCGGCTGCGCCTGCTTGGTGAAAACCGCCTCGAACGACCAGCAGCCGCTCGGATTCTGACGCCGGCCGGAAATGACCTTGATTGGCTCCGGCGTCTTGTCGATCTCCGCGATGCCATGCGCCCGGTAATACGCGCAGGCCGTGAGAATCTGCGCCTCAAAGCCTTCCCCGGTCGCACGGCTGATACTCCCCTGTGCCTGACGCGCTGGGTTTTTCGCCGACTCCTCGGCGTGGAAAAACTGCAGCGCCTTTTCATACGCCACAGGATCCAGCTTGCGCGCCGCCTGTTTCTGATAGCGCGGCGGCAGGCTGTCCATGCTGATGCCCATTGTGTGCGCTCCTTCCTATGCGGTGTCTTTGATCTCGTAATACTCCTGCCACGGCCAGCCGCTCAGTTCGTGCCAGCCGCTCTTATACTCCGACCCATCGTCAAAGCGATATAGATGCATCCCCCGTCTGGCCTTCGGCTCTTTTCTCCACGTCTCGGCCTTGGTCACCTGATAGCGAATCTCCGGCTTGGCCATGCCGGCGCTGCAGGTATACCGCCGGCGGCGGATGCCCTGCTCGCGGCAGCGGCGCATGGTGGAGCGTGATTCCTTGATGAGGTAGGACGCGAGCTTTGCGTGGTTCTTGCGGTCATCGAGCATCTGGAAGCTGATAGAGCCCGCGCCATTGGTCACCTTTGTCCATGCGGCGGCGATGATCTGCGCGTCAAAGCGCGGCAGGAGGATGTGATGATGCACGTTCGTCATGTGCTTGGTTTCGAGCACGGCGATGTATTTCAAGCGCTTGCCCGCTTTGGTGTACGCCTTGCGCAGCTCGCGGAGGAACGCTGCCCTGTCCCGCTCGGCTTGCTCTAATGTGATGGTTTTGCACCAGTAGTGCAGCACCAGATGGAAGTCGCCGTAATGGTAGTTACAGTTGATGAGCCAGCGCAGATGCTCCTCGGCCACGCGCTCGTTGATGCGCTCCTGACGCTTGGAGGTCTCCTTCTCGGATGATCGCTTGCGCGGCTTGACTTCCTTGCTGTGCACACGGGATGAATACATCTTGCGGTGCTCGACCGTTTCCCCGCACACGACGGTGCGATGTACATACGGCATGATTGCCTCCCTGTCTGTCTCCGGTCGAGTTAGTAATTGGTCTTACCGAAGCTGAAAACGCCTTGCGGCGTCAGCGTTTTTCGGCTTGCAGGGCGGGCAACTGTATGCTATAATATATATAGTGTAGCGCGCCCTGTGCGCTATTGGGTTTTCACCGCCTGCGGGTTTGACGATCTTCGCAGGCGGTGTCTTTTTATGTCTCCGGCGGCGCCCACATGACGCGCGCCCCGTGGACGACTTCCTGCCATGGGACGCCCCACAGCTCCGCCGCGCACTGGATTGCCGCGAACGGCGATGCGCACGGTACGACCACAGCCTTGCGCCCCGGGAGCGCCACCCGCGCGCGGCCTTTTGCGGCCCAGCGGTCATGCCGGCGGCGCTCCGCCAGCTCTTCCGTGGACATATAGACGACCTCCTGCCGCCTCATGCGACGCCGAGCGCAGCGAAGAGGATGTGAAACAGCCACCCCGCCAGCGCGATGCCGGCCATGAAGGACGCGCAGACGATGCCATCCTCGACGCCCCACACGATGTAGCGGCGCACCTTCGCCTTGGCGCGCGGATCTCCGAACACCTTCATTCGTCGTCACCGCCTTCTGCCGTGCGGTACAGCATCTGCATGTTGTTCGCGCAGATATTGCACACCGGCGTGCTGTGAATGTACCGGATGTCGTTCACGCTGCCGCAGAACGCGCAACCAGGCGCGTACTTGCGCAGGATGATGCTGTCCGCGTCTGTGTAGATCTCCATGGGATCTCCCGTCCGGATGCCCATCGTCTGGCGCAGATCCTTCGGCAGCACGATGCGGCCGAGCTCGTCGACCTTTCTGACGATTCCTGTTGCTTTCATTGGTTTCTCCTTCCTCGTTACTGATATTTGATCGCTGCGCGCAGGGTGTCGATGGGGATATCCAATCCCCGCCCGAGCGCGAGCAGGTCGTTGATGGTCATGCCGCCGATGTTCTGCAGCCTGTTCGCCGCCGTCTGGCGGCAGCAGCCGATCAGGGTCTCCGGCTTGACGCCCTGCACCCGGATCTGACCATAGAGCAGCGTCTGCAGTTGGTCATAGCGGCTGGTGCGCTTCCTCAGTTTTGGCATATGTACCTCTCTCCTTTTTGAAATCAGATAAACCGGCGTCATTCTCCGCCCGGGTCATCCCCTGACGATCCGGCGCAAAAGCGCTCGAAGTCCTCTTCGGTTCCGGCGCGGAACCGCGCCACATCAATGCCGGTAATGCTCAGCTTCGACGCGCCGGCCTTTACGTCAAGGCGGATACCGTCAACGCCGACGCCGATCATAACGCCGTCGATCAGTACCGCGCTCTGCCTCCCGTTGCTTGCGATCATCAGCTTGGAATAGCTTGCGGCCGTGTCCGGCAGCCCGCTTTTCAACCGGTCGAGCTGCTTGCGGAGCTCCTGAAACTCCGCGACCGTCTTGTAGTTCTCCGCGATTTCCTTATGCAAAGCGGGAACCAGCTCCTGCGGGATTTCAACACCCAGTCCGGACAGGATACTCACGATGTTCTCCATGTCCTCACCTCCCCTACGCGGATGTTTGTTATTGCAGAATAGTTCTGTTAAACCTTACTGCTTTAGCAAAAAAATATCATCAATGCCTACATGATAAATGCTGCACAGCTGAGCAAGTTTATTTGCGGTCGGATATGTCTTGCCCTGTTCCCAATTGCTAATCGTGGAAACGTTGACATTCAGGCGCTTTGCAACGCATTTCTGCGTAAGGCCACTATTAATCCTCGCCGCCTTCAAAGACAACTTCATATCTTCACCCCCTTCTCGTGAGTTCTGTTTAACCTTACCACTTGATTTCAGAATTGTCAATAGTTTAAACCGAACTTTTTCCGTTTTATATTGACTTTTTTCAGGTTTAAGCGTACATTATGTAACTGAAATGAGGTGCTGCCCTTGAACAGCGAAATATTCTACGATAAAAAAATCTTCGCAGAAAACCTTTGCCGTCTCATGAAAGAGAGCGGCGAAAGACAGACCGACATTGCAAAGCTGTTAAAAGTAAGCAAGTCTACTGTATCAGAATACTGCAAGGGGCAACAAATGCCCCGTATGGACAAAATCGAAATGCTCTCTATTCACTTCGGAGTCTCTAAGTCCGAACTACTTGAATCAAGCGAGCTTACAGGCTCAACTTCGCCAAAGGATGCGCAACGGCCAGAGCACAAAAACGTCGTGAAAATCGCCAGCCGCGACGGCAGTTTCATCGAAAAAAATTTGAGCGACGAACAAGTCGCCGCTCTGAAAACGCTCATCGATCAGCTCCCGGAAGCCGATGACCTTTGATATAATCTGCAAACTGATCGTACACCAGCCGCTCGAGCGGTGAGGTCAAAAAGCGCTGCCGCCGGTAAAGCTCCTGCATGCGCGTCCAACGGAATTCGGCAGCCGCTCGGCTGATGTCGCACAGCCGCTCGATGTCCTCAGCCGACTGCACGCTGCACCCCCATAGCACACAGGCCGGGGCAAGCAGACGCGAGGCAAACACGTTGGCCGCCTGCTCGATGGGATTGTCGTCCGGGGCTGGCTCACGGCACACGAGGTCATACCGGCCGACGTGGCCCAGGATGATGTGGCCCAGCTCATGCGCGCAGGTAAAGCGCTGCCGCGCCGGGATCGCCAAGCTGGACACCATGATCGTCGGCGCGCCGCCGATGACGGTGGACATACCGTCGTTGTTGTCCCGCTCGGCCGGCGTATACCGCCGCACGGACACGCCCAGCGCGCGGCACACGCCGCTGATCCTGACCGGCAGCTCTGTCACCTTGCAGTCGATCAGGATGCGCCACGATGCATCGCGCGCGTCTTTGTAGTCTTGATAGTTCACTTCCATCGCCTCCGCGCTTATTATGCGCAGGGGCGGCGGCGTAGCACAGTCCCTTTTATCGTACAGAGAAGAAAGAATAGACATTCAGACCATAAAATGATAAAATTGCTTTATATCTCCTTACGATAAAACCAACGCAAAAGAAAGATGGGTGTTGATTATGAGTTGGCTTTTCAAATCACGCAAAGAGAAAAAGCAATCCGATCAAATTGCCAAAAACATGGTCAGGCAAATATCCGAATCATTCGAATCTGCTGGGAAACCAATCTCTCCTGAAGAATATTCGCAAATACGTCAACGCGAAATTGAATGGTTAGAAACACATTACGATCTGAGCAGCGCCGCAGGCATTGCCTCTATCCCTGAACGTTCCGGGCTACCTCGCCCACCTTTTGGCGGTGTCACCGGAAGCATTGACTACTATCTTCGAAATAAAAGTGCGGAATATGAAAACCACGGAAATATTGAACTTGCGATTCTTTGTCTCCAAAAATCAAACGCTATCCGCATGGCATGCCGATCAGGCTATCGAAAAAGCGATTATTATCGTCTCGTTCGTTTACTAGCTCAAAACGGCTTTGTAGAAGAAGCAAAAGCCGAAAAAGCTAAAATTGACCGCTTTTTTGGGAAAGAAGAAACTGACGCCTTTGTAAACAAAGATAAAGAGCTACGAGACAGCGTTTTGCAAGCCGCAAGAGCCTTGCACACTGATCTTGTAATCATGTCTTCACACGAAAACAGCTGCACCGAGTGCGCAAAATATCAAGGGCGTGTTTTTTCACTTTCCGGGAAAAGCTCAAAATTCCCCAAGATACCAGATGTGTTTTTTACTTATGGAGCGATTCACGAGGGATGCAGGCATTCATTCTCCCCATATTGTGATGGCATCAGTTCCGCCCCATTGAAATACACGCTATCCATTCAGCAAATTTCTAACAAAAAGCATTCCAAAGACATAGTTGCGTTCAGCAATCGTCCTTTCGTTGATGACCGTCCACCAGAAGTCATAGAAGAAGCCGCTCGATTTCAAGACGAGCTAAAAGCCGAAGCTCAAAAGCGGCAAATATATTATGATACCATTATTGAAAAAGACGCAGAACGATGGCAATACAAACGAGAGTTTAACTGGATCCAATCCAATTTGCCAGAACTATGCCCAAAATCGCTTAGCGGTTATAGACGTATGAAATCGCAAAACACAAAGAACTATCAAAGGATTAAGGCCTTGGCAGCAGAAAAAGGCGTCAAATTATGAATGCTCAGCCTGAAATCTACGGCGCCATGTACCGCATGATCTGCAAATACGGCTGGAATTGGGGCCTCACGCGCGGCCTCATCAATCGCCGGTTCGGCACGAACTATACCGCCGATGAATTGAAAGAGCTGTACAGGCGGTATTTCTTGTCTAAGAGAAAATGAAAAAGTGCTTGCGCACAATTAACGGCACAAGCACTCTTTCCACCAAATAAAAATCTCTTCAAAAACAAATAACTCCTAGCCAAATTCCTTACACAGAATTATGGCTAAGCGTATTATATGCACAATGAGCGTAAAAAGTCAATATTTTTATCAGTTAAATTATTGGTATTATACTAAATTTTATGGAGTAACTTATGGAACTATCTATTACTAACGATTTATTTCAATTTGCCTTCTGCGGCACGAAAGATCAGTGGTACAAAAAGCTAGACAGACTTGCCCAGCTTGCTTTGCCCGAAAAATGGTCTTACCGAAATCCACTGCCCACAGGCCAGAACCAGAAAACCCCTATACTAGAAAATTATATTCTACACACTTTTAAGCGGCTCGCATTTGAGTACGAGCAAGCTGAAACCGACCAAGAGCGAGAAGAAATATTTTCAGTTGTTGGAGACAAGCTCTGTTTTAACACTGGACTGTTTACAACAACATACGAAACGATTTATGCAGCTTTCCAGAAAAATAGAGTTTCAGGGAAAGAGCCATGGTATTTAACGTGCTTTTCTGATACTGGCGACCCTTTTTTCAGAGATTTCTTGCATCTTCCACGTCGCGCACAGTATTTTTCAAAAATCAGCGAGCTAATTTATGATACAAACGCCGAGCTTCGTGTCAACACTGCACACATACTACAAAACGACAGAAATCGCGAACGCCTCCCAGAATCCTTAAAGGATTCCCCGTACCTAACAACTCTATTTAACGGTGCTGTTGATCTTGCAAAGAAAAAAATCGAAGCAAATTACAAAGCAGCAGTTCCTCAGTTCTACGATAATCAACTCTGCTTTCTGCTTCCTATATGCCTAACAAACATGGATAACGCAGATCTTTCCCTCGCCGTTAGATGGCATGATGGTTACTATACGGGTCACACATGCCTAACCCTCGACATGGCCTATAATAATGCCAGACTAATCGCGTGCCCGAATAGCGAGTGGCTCAAGCCCTGATTCCACTATGGTGCATTGCGCCATGATGAAAATCAGATTCCGTATAGCAAGGAGGAATACCATGAAAGTCCCCGAGCCGCGAAAATTGAAAAGTGGAACATGGTTTATCCAGATGCGGCTCGGCGGCGAGAGCATACCGGTATCCGCCCCGACGCGGACGGAGTGCATCAAACAGGCGGAAAAAATCAAAGCCGACTACCGCAACGGGCAGCGCCTCCCCTGCAAGAGCACGCAAACGCTGGAGCAGTGTGTGACGGCGTACATCGACGCCAAGCGCGGCGTGCTGTCGCCGTCAACGATACGAGAGTACAAATCCATGGCGCGGAATCGGTTCACCGCGCAAATGAAAAAACCAGTCCGTGAGATCACGAACTGGCAGGCGATTGTGAGCGCCGAGGCAAAAAGCGTGAAACCGAAGACGCTGAAAAATGCGTGGATGATGGTGGCGGCCGCGTTGAAATTCGGCGGGT
>ERZ827512.530-NODE-530-length-49096-cov-5.794825_pt1 | contig 49096 bp, 49 predicted proteins | sample MGYA00519916_ERZ827512 | MGnify/ENA primary metagenome ERZ827512 (study PRJEB31778, sample SAMEA3449335) | human gut metagenome | biome: human gut; feature: human-associated habitat; material: faeces | place: United Kingdom | collected 2010/2012 ... | reverse complement strand
TAACATTACTTTACACTTTTTTAGTAAAAATTCCAGTTTCTACTTGTAATTTAGGAAAAAATTTATATATAATTATAGTCACTTACAACACTTCTTACCATAACATTGCTATTATCTCATAAAAAAAAACGAGATAAAATTTTCTTTTATCGTTAAAATAAGAAACTTTTTATCTCAATTAATATTAATTAACCACATTTTTTTATTTTTAATGACTGATAATAACAAAAATATTTAACATTTACAAAACAACATATATTAGTATTAACTAATTTAAATTTCCTTATAAAGATTTAGGATATAACACTATTTAGTAAAAAAGTTTTTATTATTTGTTTTTTGTTAATACTTTTATATATTTATATTCTTTATTTTCTTTTATAATTCCCTTATCATATGCTTCTATTAATAAAAGCAAATTATTAATCTGCTGCTTTATTTCTTTTCCTTTATCAACATCTGCGATCGTAATTCTTTTACTCATACTTTTTTGAATATCTATTGAAGAATGAATATCTTCATTATTTTTAATAGCCATTGCAAGTGATGAAAATGGTTCATGAGCAATAATTCTCATACCAGTAGAACCAGACACTAAAGTATATCCTGCTATTCCTGTAGTTTTCTGATATGCTTTAGAAAATCCACCATCTATAACAATTACAGCATCATCAGCTTTTAAAGGTGATTCACCATTAATTTTCTCAACAGGAATATGACCATTAATTATATGAGCATTACTAACATCTTTTATACCAAAATTTATCATTATATTCTCCATTACTTTACGATTTTCCTGATAAGTATAATAATAGTTTCTTCTTTCCTTATGAGAATCTTTATCTTTAATCAGTACTCTTTCGAATGTCGTCATCTTATCTTTTCCAAAAAAAGGAGAATCTGCACCACACCATAAATACCACATTAAATCCAAATCATACTGACTATTATTTTGTTTATTATAATAAAGTTTCCTAACCATAGCATCTATATAATCAAAAAGTCTTTTACCGGATAGCGAAACATTACCTATATTAACTTTCTTTAAACTACCATCACTACATAATGGGACTAAAGCATGATACATCAAATTATTATTTTCTATCTTATACATGGATCCCTTATTAATAAATACCGCTATATGTCTCTGTAAAGCCTCACTATTTAAAAATGATTTTGTTAAATTACTGATTATTTTCTCCTCTTCATCTGTTAAAGCATAAGGATTATTTTTATCAATCGTTGGAAACTTAATATCCTCCAGCTTATAGATATTACCATCAATATTTATTGTACTATTTTGATAATTAATCTTATCTAACAGCCTTCGATGGCTCATATCATACTCTGGATGTATTAAAGCTAAATTTCCTTCCAATTTATACATAATAACAGAGATAGCCTTATGAATTCTAGCTGCCTGTCTTACTGCTAAATCATTATGATAATCTTCATAACTAGTTTTCCTTGGCCTCCATATTAAAGCATCATCATAAGTATTTTCAGCAAAATTTGCGAGTTGCCTCAAATTTATACCATAAGTATCTTCTAATATAGATAAATTATTATGTCTAACGCTATTAGTAATTACTCCAGAAACACATATATCACTTCCAAGAGTTGCACCAATCCATAATATATCATGATTTCCCCATTCTATATCAACAGTATGATATTTTTCCAATAAATCCATAATTTTATGTGGTTCTGGTCCCCTATCATAAATATCCCCTACTATATGTAACTCATCTACTGCCAATTGCTTTATAACAGAAGAAAGTTCTATTATCAACTTATCAGCATAGCCTAATTTAATTATCGTATCTATAATAGCATTATAGTACTTATTTTTATTTTCTTCTTCTATTTTATTATTTAAAACTTCATCTATTATATAAGATAATTTACTATCAATATAAATCTTTCTCACTTTACTTCTAGTATATCGTGATGAAAATTTCTTTGCAACTTCAATAATTCTAAGTAAATTTTCTCTATACCAATTATCCTTGTTATAAACACTATTTAATACTAAATTCATTTTTTCTCTAGGGTAATATATAAGAGTTGCTAACTCATCTTCCTCTTCTTTAGTAAGAACATTATCAAATAATTGTCCTATTCTAAATCTAATTCCACCTGATGCATTATTTAGAATATGATTAAACGCATCTGCTTGCCCATGTAAATCACTCATAAAATGTTCAATACTTCTAGGCAATGCCAAAATTGAACTTAAATTGATTATCTCAGTTGCTGCATCATCTCTAGTAGGAAATCTATTCGACATTTCCTCTAAAAATTCTAACTTACTTTCAATTAATCTTTTATCATTCACAACTTATTCCTCCAAATTATTACTCCCTTACTTTTCCTTTTACTAATTATAACAAATAAAATATAATAAAAGCAATAGTTTGTTAGAATAAATTACATGAGAATTTTTTCATTTTTATTTTATCATATTATTAAGAAATAAAGTTGATTGATACGAATAAATAGTGTTAGTATATTTTATAATTACAAAGTCATCAAAAAATGTTAAAGCTAAAGGTTTATTTAAATATTTAAGAAACATTTGTATTCAATCTTTAACTACTTTCAAATTAAATTTTTTAGAAATAAATATCACTATATAATAAACAATTGTTGTATATGTAATAGTCATAATAATATTAGACATGATTATTTTTAATAAAGTTAAAAAACCATAAGAATCAAACTTAAAAACAGTTAAAAAAATAAAAGTTATAACATGATACACAATCATTGATATTAGTGCAAACATGTTTACTGTAAATAAATTATATGGAAAAATAAAATTCAAAAATTTATTTAAATAAAATATTATAATAAATATACATGTACTTAAAACAAAAGTATTAGTATATGTTATGTCAAACAATATACCAAAAACTAACAACATTATAATAAATTTTTTATCGTTTTCAAAATACGGTTGCAATACAACTAGTGCTAACAACAAATATATAGCACTAAATATAGACAAATGTACTATCGTATAATTATGAATATTTGAAATTAATCCTTGAAATAAAAACGATATTAAAAAAACAAATACACTTAAAATAATCATTTTGTATCAGCTCTTTTCAATACTGTTACATAATTTATATCTTCAAAATTAGCTGATGGTTCAACATTTATTATTTTTGATAAATCATATACATCTGTAGTAATGCTTTTTACTTTTCCTATTAATATTCCACTAGGAAATACTCCTCCTAATCCTGATGTATATACTTGATCTCCTACTGATACTGTATCTGTATTACTTATACCCTCTATTTCTAAATTTTTGGTTTTGTAATCATATCCATTTATTAAACCTGTTAACTTTTTACCATTGCTTTGAATTGTTACAGATATTTTATTGTTAGTATCTGTTGTTGTTATTAGTTTTACATCTGATGAGAATGTAGAAACATTAGTGGTTTTACCTATTACCCCTGTTGAATTTATGACTACCATCCCCTCTTTTATTCCATTATGACTTCCCTTATCAATTGTCAAATTATTATACCATGTGGAAGCATTCCTACTAACAACTGTTGCATTTAAATAATCATAATCGCTTAAAACATGTTCTATATTCAATTCATTCTTCATATCATTTATTTCTTGCTTTAATTCATTATTCTCTGCCTCAAGTGATTCAATTTTATCAACATTAGATTTTAAAATTTTATTTTCTTCTAGTACTTTTTTTAAACTTTTATAATCAGATATTACAGTATTAAAATTTTTAACCGGCATGTATGTTATTTTTTGAATTTCTACTACAACATCTTTTACAATTGATTCGAATGTACTTAACTGTTTATTTGTTTTTAAAGAATATGATAGTATTGCTACTAAAATTATAAATATTACTGTTACAATTAAAATTATGTATCTAAGCTCCAATTTTTTTCTCTTTTTATTCATTTATATCACCTTTTCACATAATAATTATATACTAAAAGAGTTAAAAAAAAAAGAATATTTTACTAGTATTTAAATCTTTTTTTAAATTGGACAAATTTTTAACAAATTTTTTTATATTTCATATTCTATTATAGGTGGTTATCATGAGAAATAATTTTAATAGATTTATGAGAAGTTGCATTGGTCTTAAACTATATGCTGCTATTGGTTTTTGTATTATTCTTCCTATTATAACTTTCTATCAATTAATAATTAGTCTATTTATTCCTTGTTTTTATAATATTATGATTTTACTGGTTGAATATTTAATTTTTCTATTTTTGTTATTTTGGACTTTATTTTTTTAGCTAATTGGCATCACTAATTAAATATTGGTATTTGTCGATAAAATTTTTTGTTTTTAAATATAATCCAGAATATCTATCATAGTAATCATTTATAAAGAGAGATAATTCTCTTTTTATATTATCGCTAATTTCTAATTTTGTTACCTTTTCCAAGTCTAAATAATAAAACATTTTTACTAATTTCAAAGTTTTTATATTAAAGATTTTTTCTCCATTTGCACAATTTTTACATAAATATCCGCCTTTATAACTAGATAGTGTTACTATATTATCCTTTTTCCCACAATTTACACATCTATCTATTACTGGTTTTATACCTAAATCATCTAATAATTTTAATTCCACTATATCACAAACAACCTCACCATCAAGACCAGCATCTATTTTTTTTAAAGCTGTTATTAATAATGGATAAATACTATTATTTGAACTATGTTTATATACTTTAGAGGCTAATTCTGTTATATAAAGAGCATAACTTATTTTCGAAAAATTTTGTTTTAGATTTTCAAAGTTTTCAATAATATCAACTTCCATTAAGTTTGATAACTTTTCATTTTTTTCATTAAAATGAAATATTCCATATGTTAGAACATTTGATGTTGCTGCTATAAGACTTTTTGGTCTTTTGCATCCTTTGGCATATAATCCAATAATACCATCTTCTTTTGTTAGCACATTTAGAATTTTACTATTTTCTCCATAATCAACTGTACTTACTATTATTCCTTCAATTTTTTTTATCATTTTTTATTGTTTCTTTTAAACCTTCTTTATATTTTAAGTAATATTCTATTTTACCTGTTTTTTGGAATAAAAGCCATAAATCATAATTATTCATAAGTATCACCATTTTAAAAATGTGACATTTTGGATGTTTTTATTCAATAAAATCAGAAAATCCTAATTCTTGTGCTAAAAAGCTACTTTTATCTCTCCAATTTTTAACTACCTTTACTTTTAAATCTAAATAAACTTTTTTTCCTAATAAGTTTTCTATATCTTTTCTAGCTAAAATTCCTATATTTTTTATCATTGTGCCTTTAGCTCCAATTAGTATTTTTTTTAAACTTTCTCTATCTACTATAATAAAAGCATTTATACTTACACTTCTTTTATCTTCTTCAATCAAATCAACCATACAACTTACAGAATGTGGCACTTCTTCATGGGTCAAGTTCAATACTTTTTCACGAATTATTTCCGAAACACTAAATTTCTCTCCATGATTTGTAATAGTATCTTCATCATAATATTTTATATCATCTGTTAAATAGTTCTTTATTGTTTGTATTAAATCATCAATATTTGTTTTTTTCATTGCTGAAATAGGTATAATTTCTTTAAAATCAAATACATCATTTAGTTGTTTAATTTTTGGTAATATTGTGTCATATTTTACTTTATCTATTTTGTTTATAACTAATAATACAGGAATATTAGATTCTTTTAGTTTGTTTAAAACAAATTCATCTCCTTTACCAAATTCTTGTGTTACATCAATCAAGAATAAAACAAGATCAACACCATCCATTGAATAATAAGCTTGTTCGTTTAAAATTTTTCCTAATTTGTTATGAGGTTTATGAATTCCTGGGGTATCAACAAAGACAATTTGAGAATTATCATCATTATATATTCCTTGAATTATATTTCTAGTAGTCTGCGCTGTATTGGAAGTAATAGCTATTTTTTTATTTATGATAGAATTTAATAATGTACTCTTGCCAACATTTGGACGACCAACTATACTTACAAATCCACTTTTCATCTTAAATTCACCTTAACTATTTAATGTTGTATCATTAAATGGAAATGGGCAAAGTTCTGATACATTAAATTCTTTTTTTTCACCCTTAGGACTAATACATACTACTTTTTTTTCTAGCTCAAACATTTCACTTATAACTTGTCTACATATAAAACAAGGTGTACCTATCTCATCGCAATCACACATTACATACAATTTTTCAAAATCATATCTTTTATAGCCATTACTTATTGCCGAAAATATTGCACTCCTCTCAGCACAATTACAAACTCCATAACTAGCATTTTCTACATTTACTCCTACAAATTCCTTTCCGTCTTTCATAACAGCTATAGCTGCTACTTTAAACTTGGAATAAGGGCTATATGAATTTTCTAATAATTCTAATAACTTTTCTTTCATTTACCAAACACCTAATTAGTGTAGATTTTTTTATTTACTACACTTATCCTTTCTATAAAATCATCTTTTTTTACAATTTAATTATCGCTATTATTTTAGGTAAAAATATTATTATACCTATAATTGCTACAAATATACTTGAAACGAGCACCGCACCAGCTGCTGCATCTTTTGCAACTTTAGCTAACTCTTCATAATCCTTTGTAACTAAATCTACGGTTCTTTCTATAGCAGTATTTATTAATTCTGCACTTAATACAATTCCCATCGCTAGTATTATAATTAACCATTCTATTAATGATATTTTTAGAATAAATCCTAAAATACTTGCAATTATAGCAAAAAATATTTCAATTTTAATATTTCGCTCATGATTAATTGTATAATCAATGCCATCAATAGCATGTCCTAAACTTTTACTAAATTTTTCTTTTCCTTGAGTTTTTAAAAATATATTTTTTTTACTGAATAATCTCATAAGATTCCAATAGCTCCTTTTGTTTTGTAAACATTATTTTTTCTTCTTCTTCTTCCATATGATCATACCCTAACAAATGTAATATTCCATGAGTTGCTAAAAAGCAAATTTCTCTAATATTAGAATGTCCATATATTTCAGCTTGATTATACGCTACATTAATTGCTATATAAATATCTCCTAATATTCTCATACCAGGTTCTTTTACATCATTTGCATCTTCTAGAGCAAAACTTATTACATCAGTTACTTTATCTACACCTCTATAATTGAAGTTTATCTCGTGAATTTTTTCATTTGATACAAATATTATATTAAATACACAATTCTCTAATTTTTCTTTTTTTACAACATAAGATATATAATTATTTAAATAATCTAATTCCTCTATTTTTTCCTCTGTTTCATTAATTATTTCAAACATAAAAAACTCCTAACTATAATTAAACCACCCTAACACATTTATATTAAATAAATATATTATTAGTAATATAATTGTTATTATAACTATAAAATTTATAAAGCCTTCTGTTTTAAGAACTTTAGGTAGTTTATTGCTTACATTTTCTGATAATGAATAAATAAAACCACCTATTATTCCACCACAAGTGTTTAGAATTATATCATCAACATCAAAAGTTCTTCCTATTTTTAATTGTACTGTTTCTATTGTAAATGATACTATTATAGTTAATAAAGCTGTTGGCCATAATTTTTTGTTATTTAAGTAATATGAAGCAAAATAACCATATGGTAAAAACAATAAAATATTTCCTACAATATTTTTGATAAATAATCTCGAACCAATTTGATATCTGAATATTTCTTTAAAAGGAATAAAATTAGATAATCCATAATTATTATCCTGTAATGTTACAACTTCAAATAGACACATAACATAAAGAATAAATACTAATGTGAACAATTCTTTGTAAAAACAAAAATCAGCTTTATTCTTTATTAAATATCCTATTCTAAGAGAGCAAGATATTACAGTAATTATAATTATAACTGGCCATACATCTGGCAAAACCCCAGTAATCATATTCCTTATAGTATCAAGCACAATATCACCCACTTAAACATTCTTGATATTTTTTTTATTAAAACCAATAAATATAATTCCCAATAACATTATATCATAAATTAGAAATATTAGTATAGAATTTTTTAAATTCAAATATTGGTATTTTGGTAAAGTTCCAAATAAATAATTATTAAAATTCCAGTTAAGAGTTATAAAATATTTCATAAATTTTATATTATAATTAATAGCCATAGTATTTATAACTTCTGAGAATGTATATAATAACATTGATATTGAAAAAGGAGCAATAACACTATTTAATAAAATATTCAGTGCAAAACTTACATTTAATATAATTATAATCATTGGTAATTTAAATAAAATTCTAATAAGCATATATATAAATATATTTAATATTATTATTTTAGAAGTTGCTAAATCATAAACTACCATGTTTTGCTTTAGGCTTTGAATACCTAAAAACACTCCACCTATTAATAATTGAATAATTACCAAAGAAAAAATTGAACTTAAAATAATTATTAATGATGCTAAATATTTTGATAAAATTATTTTACTTCTCTTATATGGCTTTATTAACATTAATTTTATAGTTTGCTTATTCAAATCTTCTCCAATAGTGATACTAGCTACTAATATAGTTATTATTACTATAAATAGTTCATAATCGTCTAATATAGTTCTTAATTGGTAATTAATAGTGTTTTCCTGTTTTAGATTTTTCTTATTATCAATTATGTATTTGTTGATATTTATATTTTGTTTCAAATTTGATAATTCCAATTTTTCTTCATAATCTAATTTCTTTTTTTGATATTTTTTTATTGCTTCTTTTTGCATACTATATTCTTCTAAAGCCCTATTCAGATAATTATCATCATAAGTAATATTTTTATCTAATCTATAATTTAATATTAATAAATTATTTTCTAATTCTTTTTTCTGCTTTTGCAAACTATTTAAAGCTTGTTTTTCTGTAGTATTATCAAGCTTTTCATTGACCTCAGAAATGTTATTTTTAATAATTATTTTATCTTTTCTTACAAAATATTTCCAATTATTATCGTTATAATTATTTATTGCCTCATCATATTTTTTTATATTATCATCAAGCTTTTCCTGATTTTTATCAACTAATTTATATAGATTAATATTATATAAAAGATTATATAAATAGTCCTGAGCTTTTATATATCGCCAATCAGAATATTTATACTTTCTTTTTATTTTGGCAAGTTCTATTTTTGTTTTAGTAGTAATATACATATATTTATCGCTATCTTGCTCTAAATTATATTTCTTTAAATTTTTTTCTTCGCTTGCTATTGTTTGCTCTATGTTTTCATGTTTTTTATATTTATACTCACCTGTTTTTGTATAATCATTTTTATATATAATATTGTTTAATATACAAAAAATTGTCATTATTAGTAATATTACAAATATACTCTTATGCTTAAATACTTTTTTTATTTCTATAGATATTAATTTATTCATTTGATTCACCTCTTATTGTATTTAAGAAAATACTTTCAAGAGATAAATTTTCTGCTTTTATTTCGTATATTTGGATATTATTTTCTAATAATTTTTTTATGATGTTATTTATATTATTTTTTGTAGTTTTTATTTTAATATGCTTACTATCAACTTTTTCGTACTTTAATTTATTCTTTATTTTTTCAATATCACTAATTTCAAATATATACTCGCTAATTTGCTGCTCTTTTTTTAATTTGTCAATAGTTTTTTTATATATAATTTTTCCTTCATTTACTATACAAAATTTATTGCATATTGTTTCGAGTTCACTTAATATATGACTAGAAATTATAATAGACATACCACCTTTGGATAATTCTAAAAGTAGATTATTTAATTCTATTATTCCACTCGGATCTAATCCATTAGTGGGCTCGTCCAAAATTAATATTTTGGGATTATGTAAAATTGATTGAGCTATTCCTAGTCTTTGTTTCATTCCTAATGAATATTTAGAAACTTTTAGATTAATTTTATTTTCTAATCCAACTAATTTTATTATTTGATTTACTCTTTCTTTTTTTATGTCATATATTTTGGCAGCAATCATTAAATTTTCATAACCCGTCATATAACTATATAAATCTGGATTTTCTATTATAGCACCAACATTAGATATAGCTTTAACAAAATCTTTTTCTAAATCATAGCCATTTATTTCTATTTTACCTGAATCAATTTTATATAATCCTAAAATTGATTTAATAATTGTCGTTTTTCCAGCACCATTTGGACCTATAAATCCTAATATATCTCTTTCGTTAAGTGAAAAGGATACATTAGATATTTTTGCAGTTTTACTTAATTTTTTATTTAAATTTTGACATTTTAGCACAACTTTAGACATTTAAATTCCTCCTAAGTTGCATTGTCCTAAATAATATTTGTACAGTTTTATTTATTTGCTTTCAAAAATTTTTCATAACGAGCATTAATTTTCCTAAAATCTATTATTTTAAAGAAATTATCGATATATTTCCCTCTATCTGCTCTATATTCTAAAAAATATGCATGTTCCCATAAATCAAGACATATCACTGGAAACATTCTATATGAGTATGGACTATCTTCATTAGATGTATTTATTATAGATAATTTATTCTGATTATATACTAAAAATGTATAACCACTTCCCTTTAAATTATTAGCACTTTCCTTAAACTCAGTCATAAAATTTGCAAAACTTCCAAAAGATTTGTCTATATCAGTCTTCAAAATACCAACTGGATATAAATTATTAGCATTAGAAATGTTATAAAAATACAAATTATGATTTAGAAAAGCCGATAAGTTATATAGTATTTCTCCTCTAATTGATAGTGGAAAAATATCTACATTATTTATTAAAATGCTTGGATTATAATCATAATAATTATTAGTTTTTAACAAAAGATTGTTCAAGGCTTCAATATATTTTAAATATATCTCATTATAATGAACATTTAACACATCATAAGTTAAATAAGGATACAAAGAATTTAAAGTATAATCTAGTTTTATCACTTCATACATATTATCACCTATCAATATATATGATTTTATTAAAACTTTTATTAATCAATTAAAATATATCAAATTTTTGTTAATTTTGTATCTAAAAGTGAATATAAATATAAATTTACTAATTTATTAGTCTTTTTTATTACATAATTTTTATATCCTTGTAATTGACTTAAGTAATTTAAATCGCTAATATTTTTTAATTTATAGTCTATAATATCTATATGCTCTTCATATTCTAAAATCAAATCTATTATTCCATGATATATTGTATCTTTATCTTTATATATAAATTCATTTTCTTTATATATTTTTGCTTTATTAATATTTGAAAGTTCAGGTTTACTTAAAAATGATTTTAAAATTTTTTCTGATAATTTGTCTGGTAATTTTGAATAATCGGGACTTTTTAAATCTATTAACTCTAAAATCTCATGTAATTTAGTTCCTAAGTTCATACTTTCATATTCAGCTTTTGTAATTAATTTATTAACTTTTTTAGAAAATGACTTATCTCTTATGTTTTCGTTTGAAATATTTATTTCATTAATATTTAATAAACTAGTATTTGATGATATCTTTTCTTTATAATTTTCTTGTTTTATTAAATTATAATTGTGTGTTAACCCTGTTTTTTCTAAATCTATCTTACTTTCGTATTTTTTTATTATAAAATCAATAGAAGATAACATATCAAGAAATGATCTATAATTTTGCTTTATAGTATTTGGCAATATTGTATATCTAGAATTATTATCTTGAATATCATAGTTTGGATGAACTAAGATTATTTTTTCCCTAGCACGAGTTAGTGCTACATAGAAAAGCCTTATTTTTTCACTTATCTCTTCTTCTAAATATTTATTTTTCAATAGTGGTTTATAAATTGTTTCTCCTATTCCGTTGTTAAAGTATGGAACAATAATTCCATATTTCTTATCGAAAATAAACTTTTCATTTAAATCACTTATATTGAAAGTTTTATATAAACCTGAAAAATAACATATTGGATACTCTAATCCTTTCGACTTGTGAATGGTCATAATTTTTACAGAATCAGTACTATTTCTAGATGGCTTGTAATCCATAGTATATCCTTCTTTTATTATATTTTCTAAATACTCAACAAAATCCTCTATTGTATATCCCATCTCTTCTAAACTCTGAGCTATGGATTTTATTTTTTCCATTTTTATTATACAGTTATTAATATCCCCGATTGTTACCAATTTCTTATAATAATCAAATTCTTTTTCAATCAAATTCAATAATTCATTTATTGTTAAGTAATCTGTTTTTTTACTGATAGTGTAACAAGTTTGATATATAATACTTTCTTTAAAATTATTTTTTTCAAAATAGTTAAATATTACATCATCTGGTAAATTATACAAAAAACTTCTAGCAACACTTGTAAATAAGTATTTAAAATTTTTATCAAATACATTGTCTTTTGTGCTTATTATTAATTTTATAACATTTTTAATTACATTTAAATCAGCTGAATCATTCATTGTTTCATCTTTTAATAATTCTAATGGAATTCCAAGGTAAGAAAAGATTTTTTTATACAATCCAAAACTAGTTGCTCTATCAATTATTATAGCAAAATCTTGATATGAAGCTTTTCTTAACAATCCTGAATCCTTATCAAATACTTGATAGTTATTTTCTTTTTTGTTTAGAATGTCCCTTGCTATTATAAATGCTTCTATTTCTTCTTTACTATATCCTATTTCTTTTTCATAATCATAGCTATATATATTCATATCATTTGAATGATTTGTTTTTTCTTTCAAATAAGCTCCATTTCCAAAAATCATTTGATGTTCCTTTATATAATCTGCTCCTCCTATTTCTTGATCCATTATTAAGTTAAACATAATATTTATATTATCTAAAACTTCTTCACGTGATCTAAAATTTTTATTTAAATCTATTTTTATATCTTTATCACTTATACTATAATTTTCATATTTATTTTTAAAAATTAATGGATTAGCATTTCTAAATCTATATATAGATTGTTTGATGTCTCCAACCATATAAACATTATTTTTACTTATCATAGAAATAAATTCTTCTTGTAAATCATTAGTATCTTGATATTCATCTATCATTATTTCGTTAAATGTTTCTAATAATTCTTCTCTAATATTAGGATTTCTTTTCAAAATATTAATTGACATTATTGCTATATCATTAAACTCATAGACATTGTTAGCTTTTTTATAATTCATTATTCTTTTAGAAAATTCTAATATTATCTTTATAATAACTTCAACTGTATCTTTTGTTGAGATAATTGTGTTATAAATTTCTTTACTATCTGAATATCCTGTTAGTAGTTTTATTTCTTTTACTGTATTTGTAATAGTTTGTTTTAAATTTTTTAATTCTAAATCGCACCCTCTAGGTACTGCAGGTAACTTTATGTTCGTTCTCTCTTTTATTTCATCATATGAACTAGCATTAAATATTTCTTCTAAACATGAATTTAATTTAGAAGCATACTCGTTATCTATGTAACTTATTTCTTTTATTTTTAATTGAATAAGTGTTAATTTTGATTTTAGTAGTTCTAAGTATTCAGCAATATTTTTATTAATAATTATTTCCGAAAAATTATTATTTAGATAATTTGCTAGATACTCTTCCTTGTTAGACAATAAATCTAATTTGCTATTAATATTTAATATATATTTCCTAATATTAGAATCATCCTTTAAACAAAAATCTTGAATTAGCTTTAAAAATTTTTGATCGCCTGATGCATACTTTTCTAAAAATAAATTTTCCAAAATATCTTTTTTCTTCATTAAAATGACATTAGAATCTATTATTTTTATATTATTACTAATGTTTAGTAAATAATGATATTTTTTTACTATTGACAAAGCAAAACTATCAAATGTAGTTATATATGCAGCATCTATTAAATTTAATTCAGCTTGTAATTCTGGAATTTTATTAATTTTTTTTCTGATTCTATCTGCCATTTCTGCTGAAGCAGCTTTAGTAAATGTTAATATTAATAATTCATTTATGTGAACACCATCTTTTAATTTTCTAATAACTCTTTCTGTTAATACAGCAGTTTTTCCTGAACCTGCACCTGCTGAAACTATTATATTTTTTTTATCTTCGTATATCGCTTGCCATTGTTCATCAGTCCATGTTACATTTTGTGGTTTAGTTGGTATCATAAAAACAACTCCTTAACTTTATTTTAATTAATACATTAAACATATTTTGTGCATTAATTGTAACATTTTTTTTTATTAAAAGCAATTTTTATACTACTAGCTAATTATGATAATATTTGGTTTAACACCTAGAATATTTCTAGGTGTTAAACTGCTTTTTTAAACTATACTTAACAATAATTTCTAGAACCAGCTCTTCTAATTGCTGAGCCTACAGCTTGTCCAATTGAAAATAGAGTTGATACTGTCCTTATAACTGCATTTAATGCAGCACTGCTAAAACTAGCTCCTCCTTGTATAGAATTTAGTTGTTCATTATTTAATTTTTTCATATTTCTTTCCTCCTTTTTATCCATTACATTTTTTGGGGTTCATCCATCCATCTATTACCCCTATTACAAATGAGGCAAAGGCTCCGAAGCCCGCTATTACTCCCCATTTTACTGCACCACCATTTACATCTAACATTTGTTTTTCATTTAACTTCATTTTTTGACCTCCTTTATAATTCTTGTTTTTTGCTTTTATAGTAATATTTGATAAAGAAAAATTTATATAATACCAATTAGTAAAATAGCATTTACCCTTTTTTATAAAAGAATTTAAAGTTAGGTACGGAGTATAGATTAAGCTTACATATTAAGTAAGTTATTATTAATAATAAAATTATTATAGAAAAGGCATATATTTTCATAATTCTTTTAGAGTTTCTATTAAGTATTATATAAACACTATACATAATAATCACCCTCTTTAGGTAAATTAGCTATTTTATCTATTTTTCCATCTTTTAAATTTATTACTTTTTTATACAAATCCATGTTTTCTAATCGATGGGATACTATAATTATAGTTTTATCTTGATATTTTTCAAAAATTGTTTTTAATATCTTTCTTTCTAAATTGATATCTATAGCATTTAATCCTTCATCAATTAACAATATATTACTATTTTTTAGTAAAGCTCGTGCTAAAATAATTCTTTGTCTTTGACCCCCTGAAATGTTTTGACCATTTTCTTCAAGTTTAGTATTATAGCCCATAGGACTATTCTTTACAAATTCATCAATACATAATTCCCTACAAATTTTTATAAATTTATTATCACTTATTTTTCTATTTAAAATTATATTATTTTTGATAGTATCATTAAAAATAATTTCTTCCTGAGATATAGTAGTTATATTATCTTTTAAATTACTGATAGAAATATCATTAATGTCTGTACCATCAATATATATACTATCTCTTCTAGGTGTATAATACTTTGATAATATTTTTATTATTGTACTTTTTCCTGAACCAGAATTACCTAATATTAAAATTTTGTCCCCTTTAGCTATATTTATGTTTATACCTTTTAGTACTTTATCGTAATTGTTATAACTAAAACTTAAATTTTTTATATTAATATTTCCATTCAATGTAAAAGTTGTTTTAGTATTCAAGTCATCAGATTTTATTTCTAATAAATTATTGGCTCTTTTAAGTGAATTAATAGCATAAAAATATTCCTTACTTAAATCTATAATACTTCTAATTGGCGACATAAAATAAGGTGCTAAACTTGTAAAAATTATTATTTCTCCAATAGTTAAAGTATTATGCAACACAAAATAGAAACCAATAAACTCTGTTAGAAGTAGTGTTAAATAGGTAATTAGTTCTTTTATAATAAATTCATAATTATTAATATTGTCATATATATACACATCATGTAAAGATTTAGTATACAATTCAGAAAAATTTTGATACATAATATTTTCTAAACTTAAATTTTTTATAGTCTCAAAACCATTTATTAATTCAACCATTTGAGAATTTATTTTAGCATTATTTTCCTGATTTATATTAGTATACTTTTTTATCATTGGTCTAAAAATTAAGAATATCAAAATATAAATCAGAATAGTTACTACTAAAATCAAGAACATCTTTATATTTATTTTCATCATGACAATAGCACATGTTAGTGACACAATTACATCCAAAAATACAGTGAGTATAATTTTACTAAGCATGTTTTTGATATTGGCAAGATCATTTAATTTTGAAATAATTTCTCCAGTTGTTCTATTTTTGTAATAACTATAAGGAAGCAAAATAATCTTTCTAATAGAATTTAAGAAAATAGTACAATCTAATTTTTGATTTAAATATATTAGCAGCTTGTTTCGTGAGAAATCTGAAATGCTTTTTATAATTAATGTAGTGATAAATATTTCAGTTATTATTATTAATTGACTAGTATTTGTACTCGTTATTGTATCTATTATGAATCCACTGTACATGGCATATATAGAAGATATTATTGTAAATATTATTGATAATATTACAATATTTAAGACAATGCCTTTGTTTTTTATTAATAGTTCAATGATAAGTTTATTCAAATATTTTTCATCAGATAAATATGGAAGTTGCGTAGTTTGGACAAAAGTCATTATATATCCTGTCCAAATTTGAAAAAATTCATCATTCTTTATTGTTCTATATCCTCTGGCCGGATCCATTATCAATATTTTTTCTTTTTTTACTTTATATATTACTATAAAGTGTTCATAATTATTTTCAACTATTTGACAGATTGAGGGCATATTTATTTTCTGTAAACTTTCTTTTTTATTAGTATCTTCTATTTTAAATCCAGTTGCATCTAAACCAAGCTTTGAAGATGCATCTTTTAAATTAAAGAAAGTTGTTCCTTTTTTACTAGTATTTGTTAAATCTAACAATTTATTTATTGAAATATTACCACCATAATACCTTATTATTGATAATAAACAGGCTGCTCCACATTCTTTGTAACCATCTTGTTTTACGACTAATTTCTTGTTCATATTTTACCTCCTCTAACTTTAATTATTGGCTGTTTATCTTCGATTTCCTTTTAATTTGGAAATTTTTTTTATTTTTTTTTAATAAATTACCTATAAGATTATTTTAAAGGAAGATTTTATTTTAATTTAGGTCAAACTTTTATAAATATTTTATTGTAAATATTACTAGTTGCAAAAAAGATTATTAGAGTTCGAGATGAATTGAGCTGAAAACAATATCCAAAAATTTAGAAGTTATCTTTATAATTTTACATCGTACCTTACAAACTTTGGATTTATGTCAATTTTTTTAGGAATCAACTGAATTTCAAAAAAATTGAAAAATAAAAACTACACCTAAAATTATAGATGTAGTCTCAAATCTATTTTTCTATTAAATTTGTCTTTTAAAAATTTTATTATCTAATTGATTACATAATAGATGACAATCCTAATCAATACCAATACTAATATTAACTATTTTATTTTCTTTACTATTGTTTGCCTACTTTAGACGATTAAACTGCAAAGTAGCAAAATATTTAATTATTTATTACTCATATAGTGTATAATTTGTAACAATCCATTTGTCATTTATTTTTTCAATAGTAAAATTAGTGTCTTTGTTTTCTATATTTGACTTATCACAGCTAAGAAAATTGAGCTCATTATTATTACATTCATCCCTATTTTTAGCATAATAGGAAGTTATTGTATATGATATTTTATTACTCTCTTTACTATTTACCTTTATATCATATTTTCCTAAATAAGAGAACAACCAACCTTTACCAGCGTCTTGCCTGCAATATAACTTATTATTATAAATTATATAATCGGCTATCTCTTCTTGATTTTCTAAAATATTTTTAGGCACCTTTGAATTAACAATATCCTGTGATAAATATTTTAATAAATATTCTCTTAATTCGTCTATATTATTAAACATTGATTCATAATATGAATATCCTGGTTGTCCTCCAATATTTACTCCTTCTTGATTATATAGCTCATTAGAACCATATCCACAATAAGGTGTCAGTACCCAAGTAGAATATATCTCAGTCGCTTTATCATATAAATCTTTACCTAATGTAAGAGCTTCTGTATCTGAAACTACTTCAAGTTCAGGCTGTTTATCTTTATTTTCAACCAGATTATTCTGCTTACTCTTATCATCACCTTTTACTTTAATAGAATTTAATTCTAGGGTATTTGTTGCAAATAATATACAGAATACACTTAATATTATTATTATTACTATTAACCCGCCAATTATTTTACCATTATTATTTTTCATATTTTATTTAATCCCTTCTTTATTTCTTTTCCAAAAATCATCTAACTTTCCTATAAGTTCAATACAATAACATAATCAAAAATTTATTTAGAAAACAATTTATTTAACAACAATATTTACAATTCTATTTGAAACAACAATTATTCTTACGATAGTTTTTTCTTGAATATTTTTCTTTATTTTATCATCTGCTAGAGCAATTTCTTCTATTTTTTCTTTGCTTTCATCTTTATTTATTTTTATAGTAGAACGCAATTTTCCATTTATTTGTACTCCTATTTCTAAAACATTATCTATAGTTTTTGTAGGATCATACTCTGGCCAAGAACTATTAGTAAATTCTTTTCCTAAATTACATATCTCATTTAATTCTTCAGTTATATGTGGTGCAAAAGGATTTAAAAGCTGAAGAATAATTCTATAATCTTTTTTAGTTATATTTGGCATTTTATCCATAGCATTAAGTAAAATCATTAATGATGATACAGCAGTATTATAAGATAAATTTTCAATATCATCAGTCACTTTTTTAATAGTTTTATGAATTAAAACTTCAATATCTTGTGAATAATTATCCCCATCAATAACTTTTTCTTGAAGATTCCAAATTCTATTTAAAAACTTATGACAACCTTTTAATCCTTGTTCATTCCAAGCAGCATCTTTTGAGTAATCACCAATAAACATTTCATAAACTCTTAAGCTATCAGCTCCATAATCTCTTACCATATCATTTGGATTGACAACATTTCCTTTACTTTTACTCATCTTTTCACCAGTTGGACCTAAAATCATTCCGTGACTGATTCTTCTTGTAAATGGTTCACTATTTGGAACTAATCCTTGTTCATGTAAGAAAATATTCCAAAATCTTGCATATAACAAATGACGTGTAGCATGCTCCATTCCACCATCATATAAATCGACTTTTCCCCAATACTTCATAGCTTCCATACTAGCAAATTCCTTAGTATTATGAGGATCCATATAACGTAACCAATACCAAGATGAACCAGCCCAGTTTGGCATTGTATCTGTTTCTCTTTTAGCATTCATACCACATTTTGGACATTTAACATTTACCCATTCATCTATTAGAGATAATGGACTTTCACCATCATCAGTTGGTTCATAAGCTTGAACATTTGGTAGTAATACTGGTAAATCTTCATCAGGAACTGGTACCCAACCACAATGTGGACAATTAATCATAGGAATTGGCTCCCCCCAAAATCTTTGACGAGAAAAAATCCAATCTTGAAGACGATAATTTACTTCCTTTTTACCTAAATCATTTTTTGTTAAATATTCTAACATTTTTTCTATAGCTGAATTTTTATCTAGACCATTTATAAAATCAGAATTAATATGAAGACCATCACCAATATATGCCTCTTTATTAATATCTCCTCCATCAATTACTGGAATAATTTTAATACCAAACTTTTTAGCAAAAGCATAATCTCTTTCATCATGAGCAGGAACTGCCATTATAGCACCTGTACCATAATTTGCAAGTACATAATCACTAATCCATACTTCAATCTCTTCGCCTGTTATTGGATGAATTGCAGTTAGGCCTTCTAATTTAACCCCTGTTTTTTCCTTAGTATTATCAGTTCTTTCAATTTCACTTTTGTGTTTAGCTTCTTCTTGATATTCAAGAACATCTTTTATATTTTTTATTTTATCTTTATACTTTTCAATATATTTATGTTCAGGACTTATAACCATAAATGTTACTCCATATAAAGTATCACATCTAGTAGTAAAGACTTTTAAATAATCATCTTCACCTTTTATTTTAAATTTAACTGATGCTCCTATTGATTTCCCTATCCAATTTATTTGAGCTGTCTTAACTTTCTCTAAAAATTCAGTATCTTTTAAGCCATCTAGTAATTTATCAGCATAATCACTCATACGAAGTAACCATTGATTTTTTAATTTTTTAGTAGTTTGGGAACCACATCTTTCGCACACTCCGCCTTGAGCATCTTCATTTGATAAGCCCATTTTACACTTAGGGCACCAATTTATTTCTTTTTCATCTTTATAGGCTAAGCCTTTTTTATAAAATTGTAAAAATTGCCATTGTGTCCATTTGTAATATTCTGGATCTGTTGTTGCAAATTCCCTAGACCAATCTGTTGCTAGGCCAAGAGATTTCAATTGACCTTTAAAAACTTTTATATTTTCTACTACTGCTTCTTTAGGATGAATATGATTTTTTATTGCATATTGTTCAGCAGGTGCCCCAAAAGCATCCCAGCCCATTGGAAACAAAACATTGTAACCTAAAGCTTTCTTGTATCTTGTTTGAACATCAGATGCTGTATATACCCTAGCGTGACCAACATGTAAACCTGCTCCAGATGGATAAGGAAACTCTACTAACATATAAAATTTTTCCTTATTCTTATCTATTTTTGTTATATATGTATTATTTTCTTCCCAATGTTTTTGCCATTTTTGCTCTACTTTTTTATAATTATACATCTTATCTTCCTTCTTTCCATATATAGTATCTTCCAAGTAACCCATAGCATATTATAGTCATAAGTACTAGTAGTATTAATCCTATTACAAATTTTAATATTAAATTTTTCACTAAATATATTATTATTATATAAATAGTTGTAATAATTAAAGTATTTATTAAAGAGGTAATATATAGAAAATATAAATAATCTTCTTTTTTTATTTCAATTTTATATATTTTCTTTAAATAAATTAACTCTGGTAATAGCTTTTTACTATTATATTTTTTATTAGGGTTAACAATCATAATATAATCTATTATATATACAACGATAAAAACTATTATATATTCTAATAAGATTCTCATTTCTTTACCACCACTTTCCTTATTTCATTTTTAAAAGAAAAAGCCCCTAAAACTTTAGGAGCGTAATTACGCGGTACCATCCTACCTTATAACTTTCTTTGATAACGGATAACATCCGGCAGATACTGCAACAAGAAAAGCAAGTTCATAGAATTTTGTCACTAAGTTCGCACCAACCACTTATTCTCTTGGGTAACTATTTTCTATTACTACTCTTTTCCTTTTGTTTTCTTTATTATACTAAACTGTTTTAATATATTCAAGTAAATTTAAAAACATTTTTATAAATTTTGGCTCTAAACCTTTCCTTTTTAGCTTTCTTATTTCAATTCTTTTCTTCCTAATTGGTAGATCACCAAATAATATTTTGTCTATTTTTTCTTTTAAAATCGTTTCTATTTCCAAATCTTCTAATATTCCTTTGATATCATCATTTATTAGTCTTATAGTTGAGTTTTCTAGCTCATTTCCAGTACAAGTTATTATTATTTTGCTAGAACTAGCAACACTAGGAATATTTATAATTAAATCATTTTTTTCTAAAGAAGCTGTTGCTTTAATATTTTTAACGCCATCACTAACTGTAATTGAAGCACTATTAGTATTTCTAAATTTTATTTTATAGCTCCTAATTGGCGGAACTAAACCTTGATATGCTTTTGGTTCAATTATTAATTCATAAGTATTTTTGCTATAGTTATAAGTGTATTCTGTTATAGCAGCAGCCCCATTTTTAAAACTATCTGTAATGCCATCATCTTCATATAAAGTATAGTTGCCATTACTTCCAGGAAAAATATCTACTTCTAAATTAACTGGATTATCGGTATTTTTATCTAAAGACATAACGATAATTGAACCTTCCCTACAAAAGACAGGATAATCCTCATCACGATAAAAACTCATATAATACTTGTTTCCTAAATATTTTTTACCACTTTCTAACTCATACCAAGTTCCATTAGGAATAAATAGTCTTTGAACTACTCGATTCATTATCATATTTTTCTTCTTAGTAATAGGACATACTAACATTTGACTTCCAAAGAAATATTGATTTATGTATAAAGGTTCATCATATATTTTAGGATATTCATAATATAAAGGTTGAATTATAGGACTACCACTAGTATGATAAAGATAAGCCTCTGTATAAAGGTATGGAATTAACTTATTTCTAAGATTTAAATATTTCTTTATAATTTCTCTTTGAGATATATCCCAACGCCAAGGCTCTCTTCTATAGTATTCTCCATCATCACTAGCTAATATTAACATAGGACTAAAGACCCCTAACTGAATATATCTTATAAAAAGCTCAAAATCTTCAATTCCTTTATAATAACCACCAATAGCATTTGCAACATAACTAATTCCCATATTAGAAGCACTATAATTATATCTTGGAAGTATTGCCAAAGTTTCCCAATCTACTATAGTTTTTCCTGTTACAACTATTCCATAGCGATGAATTGCTACATTGTGATTTCTAGTTAAAACAACACTTCTTTTATTTAAAGTTGTCACTTCAGTAACATAATGATACTGATTAAACAAGCTAGAAGTTAGCTTATCACCTTTATTGTTATAATCAATATTAAATATATCTACACCACCATTTATTAATTTATTTATAACATTAGATGTATATAAATTTAATTTGTTATTATTAACTGGTAAAAAATTAAGTTGATTATCTTGAGATAATGATGGTGCTATAGCATTATATGTTTCTGTATTTTGGTAAATATTGCTACTAGGATTAATAGTTAATCCTAATTTAATTTGCTTACTATCTAAGAATTTTTTTAATTTAAAAGAATCAATTATTTTATCATTAAATGTATAATAATCATTTTCTTTATGCCACTTATTTCCAAACAAAAATACCGATAGGGGAATTTCTTCTTCAGAAAATTTTTTAACTAATTTGTAAATATCTTGATTAGTGTAAGTACTATCTTTATACCACCAATTTCCCAGTGCATACCTTGGAATCATTAAAGGATAGCCTGTTAATTTATAATAATCTTGAAGACATAATCCTAAATCTTTTTTATACATAAAAACATAGAGATCAAGTACTTTATCAGATCTATTTTGAAACATTCCCTTTTCATTTAATACAAGTGAGTCAGAATCATCTATACAAGCAAAACCATCTGTTGAATATAGCCCTTTATCTAGTTTTAATTTACCTCTAAAATTATCAAGAGAATATGTTATAGTTCCATAATTCCTTGCCTCCGGATGATTATAATTCCACGTTCTATCTGTACCATTTAAAGTTATCTTTAAATTAGTACTTGGAGCAATCTTACTTCCAACAAAAGTATGCTCCTTAACATAGTCTAAGGTAAAATATGAGGTGATTACTTGTAGTAATGTTTCACTTTGAGTAGCAGTGTAATTAACTTTAGGAAAGTTTCTATATATAACTCTTTGGGTTGGTCTATCTTCAAAAACCCCTTTAGGATTATATTCTAATCTTACAAGTCTTTCTGTTAAAATACTAATTCTATATTTATTTCCAATAATCATACTATCTTTTTTACATTTACAATTTGCTAAATTTTCTACAAAATAACCACCTATAGTATTCATATAATCACCATCTTTATTCTTTTATTTATTAAAATAATTATACAAATTTTTTATTTTTCTGTCAATTTAATGGAGAAGAAAACAAATTTTTTTTGTAAAGTATTAAAAGTGTTATTCCTTTTCATTAGACATAACACTTTCATATACTTCTTTTAACTGTTCCCCAATAACTTCTATTCTTCTATCATATGCAACTTTATAAGCTTTTTCTGTTAAATCTGGCAACTCATTTTTAATTATTTTTCTAATCTTTTCCTCAAATTCATCTAAAGTACTTGCTTTATAAACATTTTTTCCTTCTATTAACCAATCTTCAAAGACTGGTATATCTCTGATTAATGCTCTACATTTGCAAGCACAAGCTTCTATTATAGGAATTCCTTCTGTTTCTTCTAAGGTTGGAAAAAGATATAAATCGCAACCACTCATAGCACCTATTATTTCGTTTGATTCTACATAACCCGCAAAGAGAAGATTAGGCAGTTTTGTAGTTACTGCATCCTTAACTGGCTTAGTTGCTACCGATAGTGGGCTATAACCAAACCAAATAAATTTATATTCTGGCATTCTTTTAGCAAGTTCTACAAAGTCTATTATTCCTTTTCTCTCTATATATAAACCTATACCTATAACTATTTTATCTTCCTTAGTATAGCCATACTTTTTTCTAAATTTTTGAGCTAAAATATCATCATGTTTAAACTTTTCTAATTCTATTCCATTACTAATAGCATGAATTTTTTTTGTTATACCATAACTTTCCAATATTTTTTTAGAATATGGAGTTGGTGTTATGATTTCATCTCCTAAGTTATAACATTTTATAAGCCATTTTTTAAAAATAGTTGCTGTTTGTTTTGACAAAATAAATCCGTCCTTATAATCTTCTTCTGTAGAATGAGCATGATATACTACTTTCTTCCCGTTTTTCTTGGCTTTTTTAGCAAACTCGTAAGATGCTGGAAAATATGTATTTATATGTAATATATCATAATCATCCTTAGGATCCAAAGTGTATTCAACTTTAGCTTTTTCAAGAGCTAATTGTTGATGTTTTATAGCTTTTCCTAGCCCAGATTTGCCTATTATTTTTTCACTTTCCGTATACAATAATACTTTCATAATTCCTCCCTATTTACTATCTTTTATTGTCACTAATTTAGTATTTATATCTTCTTTAAAAAATTTATAAGTTGCTATTATAATTATAGCAATTGGTAGAGAAATAACAATTCCCCAAAATCCTGCCAATATGCCCCCAGCAAATACAGCAAAGATATTAACTAAAGGATGTAATTTATTTGTTTTTCCATATACTTTAGGACTTATTATATATCCATCAATATTAGGACAAATCAAACATACTATTAATGTTAAAATAAATAATTTGGTACTAATTACCGAAGAGATAACAAGAGCCAAAATATTTACTACTAAGCCTCCAAAATATGGTATTATAGTTGTTACGGAAGCTAGGATACCTAATATTAAATAATTGGGGTGTCCTATTAAAAAGAAGACTATAGTATATTCGAAAAATTGAATAACTATATTTTTAAGAAGACCTACTAAGTAATTACTAACTTCTTTATCTAATCTTTTAACATAAGCATACGAACGCTTTTTCCCACGTTTCAACTTTTTCTTTATATCTTTTCTAATATCACTCATATCATATAAGAAATATACTGATACAATCATTACTATTATAAAATTAGTAACTACACTTATTGAAGTATTTACTATAGTTATTGCTCCAGATGAAATATGAGTTCCTAAATCTTTAATAACATCACTAGATATATCTGATACTGAAGTTTGAATTATTCCTAAATCTAATTCATATTTTGATGAAATATCCGTTATAACTGCTGATATATTGCTTAAGAATAATACTATTTGATCATAAAACATTGGTACTACTATTACGCCAATTAAAACAAGAAAACCAATTAAAACAAAATAAATAATTCCAACCGACAACCACTTTGGAAAACCACAATTTACTAATCTTTTTTGAATAGGATATAATGCATAAGCAAGCGTAAATGCCAAAATAAATGGTAGTAAAATGGCAATAACTTTTTCAAATATTCCTACCCACAAGCCACTTATCCAATATAATAGACTTATTATTAGAATAACTATCAAAATATTTACTAATTTATAATTTATTTTATTTTTCTCCATTTTTATTCTCCTTTTCCAGTATAATAGAAACTGGACCATCGTTGATAAGAGAAACTTGCATATCAGCTCCAAAAATTCCTGTTTCTATTTTTACATGTAATTTTCTAAACTCGTCATTAAACTTTTCATAAAGTTTTTTTGCTTCATTACTTTCTAGAGCTTTTTTATATGATGGTCTATTTCCTTTTTTAGAATCAGCATATAAAGTAAATTGACTTACAGATAAAATACTGCCATTTATATCAATTAAACTTTTATTCATAACTTTTTCTTCATCATCAAATATTCTTAAATTTATTATTTTATTCACCATATATTTTATTTCATCCATGGTATCTTCTTTAGTAAAGGCAACAAGTACTAGTAAACCTTGGTCAATCTTCCCTACTACCTTTTCTTCTACTTTCACACTAGAATTTAATACTCTTTGTAAAACAACTCTCATAGACGCACCTCATTCATTATAATTATATACTAAAATATCAATTTTTAAAAGATAATTAATTAAATATCTTTATAATTAATCTATTTTATGCTAGAATAGTTATGCATATAGAAAGTGGTGATATTATTAAAAATGTATCCAAGTTTAAGGTTGAAAATTCTGTATTAATTCCTCTTATACTATTTAGTATAGTATCCGTAGTCTCCATATATTGCACAAGAAGTCTTATGGGAGTAGATTTTCAAAATTACTGGATGAAGCAAATTATTTGGTATGTTATTGGTTTTGGACTTGCCTATTTTATGATGTTTTTAGGAAATAAATTTTTATACAATAATGCCTGGTGGTTTTATATAGTGGGAGTTATTTCCTTATTGCTGGTTTTATTTATTGGTAAGGAAATTAACAGTGCTAAATGCTGGTTTCAAATAAAATATATTGGTAGCATACAACCTAGTGAATTTATGAAAGTTTTTTTGATTATTATCTTATCTAGGTTAATTAGAGATTTCAATGACCAATACTCAAATCCATCTGTTAGTGACGAATTTAAATTTTTATTAAAAGTATTTGCTATAATTGCTATTCCATCAGTTTTAACATTTATTGAACCAGATACTGGAGCGGTAATGATTTACTTTATTATTACCTTTGTAATGTTATTCGTTGGTGGAATTAGAAAACGTTGGTTTTTATTTGTTTTAGTAATATTAGGTTCTATTATTAGTTGCTGTGGAATATTATATTTTATTAATAGTGATTTATTTATTGATATCTTCGGAACTAGTTTGCTTTATCGTATTGATAGAATTGTTAATTGGTCTAGTAGTAGTGGTATGCAGTTAACTAATTCTCTTACGGCTATTGGTTCTGCTGGAATTTTAGGTCACGGAAAAACTCCTATATATTTTCCTGAAATGCAAACCGATTTTATTTTTAGTGTATTTGCTTCTAATTTTGGTTTAATTGGTGCTTCATTACTTATATTACTTATTATGTTTTTTGATATAACACTTATACATATGGTATCAAAAACTACAGATATTACAGATAAGTATACTATTGGTGGAATTATTGCTGTATTATTATTTCAACAGATTCAAAATATTTCAATGACAATCGGAGTTCTACCTATAATGGGTATTACGCTTCCCTTTATTAGTTATGGTGGTTCTTCTTTATTATCATACATGTTACTAGTTGGAATGATATTTAATATTTCAAATGAAAGTTTAAGATTTACTAATTAAAAATGAGAAACTCATATTGATATGTGGGTTTTTTTGATATAATATTTTATTTTCTTGATTATATTTACTATTTTAATGCATAGATCATAAATAAATTTTAGAAATCAAAAAAATTGTAAACTATACTAATTTCTAGTCTACAATTTTTTATTTTAAACAAACATATATTTATTTTTTCTACCTTTATTGGTAGTTTTTTTATCATCATCATATTTTAATACTACTTCTTTTTTTAAAAGACTTATTGGAACATCTATTATTCTTTGATTTTTTGAGCCTTTAAATTTCAAATCAAAACTCTTTTCTTCCTTTATAAATTTTCCATCTACTAATACATCAATTTGCTTTAAAAAGCTCATAATGTCAGGATTATTTTCGGACATTTTCAATAATTTTTCATAGGTATATCCTGTATAACACCACACATTTAAACCAAGTAGATGACAAAATTTTGCAATTTCGCTACAAGGCAATGGTTGGAGCATAGGATCACCACCTGAAAAGGTAACTCCATCTTGTCCTTCTAATATTTCTATACTTTTCTTAACTTTTTCTATATCAATTAAATAGCCAGCATTAAAATCATGAGTTTCTGGATTATGACAACCTGCACAATTGTGAGGGCAGCCCTGAGTCCAAATTACAGTACGTATTCCTTCTCCATCTACAATACTATCTTTTGTCAGCTTTGTAGTTGCTAATCTTATTTCCATTTTTATTTATCTATAATTCCTGCTGTTCCGTGCTTTACTCTATCATGTTCTTCTGCTTTTTTTCCGTTGTTAAATTTTTCGACAGTTCCTACTAAGTATCCTGTAATTCTTCTTATTCTCTCAAAACCAATTCCCTCTCCTACTGTCTTTACTTCTTTTATTTCATCTTTTTTCATCTTAATTTACCTCTTTCCTTTTATTAATTACAGCATGAGTTTTTCTTGAAGTCATTTACTTTATCAACACTGACCCCCTCGTATGCTTTCCTACCACATCCTGGACAAACATCTCCAATTATACCAACATAACCACATACTGGGTCTCTATCGACTGGATGATTAATCGCAGCATACCCCATGTTATTTTCTTTCATTAAACGAACTATTTTTTCAAATGCTTCTAAGTTTTTAGTAGTATCACCATCTAATTCTATATAGCTTATATGACCAGCATTTGTTAGAGCATGATATGGTGCTTCTTTCTTTATCTTGTTTATAATAGAAATATTATAATAAACTGGAACATGGAAAGAATTAGTATAATAATCTCTATCTGTAACTCCTTTTATTTTTCCATATATCGCTCTATCTATGTTTACAAACCTACCTGACAATCCTTCGGCTGGTGTTGCTAGACAAGTAAAATTCAAATTATATTTTTCAGAGTATTCATCACATTTTTTTCTCATAAATCCAATAATTTTTAAGCCTAGTTTTTGAGCTTCTTCTGATTCACCATGATGTTTTCCGATTAGTGCTTTTAAGCATTCGGCAAGTCCTATAAATCCAATACTTAATGTACCATGCTTTAGTACTTTTCTTAATCTATCAGTAGGTTTTAGTTTTTCAGAATCAATCCAAACTCCTTGTTCTAACAAAAATGGGAAATTGTATGATCTTTTATTACACTGAACTTCAAATCTTTCAAGTAATTGATCTTTAACAGTATCCATAAGTTCACCTAATTCATTAAAGAAACCATCTAAATCTGTTTTTTCATTTTTTACAATTCCATGATTGATGCCTAATCTTGGCAAATTGATAGAAGTAAATGATAAATTTCCTCTTCCAGGTGTTACGGCTTTATTAGGATCAACTACATTTCCCATAACTCTTGTTCTGCAACCCATATAACACACTTCTGTATTATAATCACCTTTATAATATTGTTTGTTAAATGGTGAATCTAGAAAAGAAAAATTTGGAAATAATCTTTTAGCTGATACTTTGCATGATAGTTTGAATAAGTCATAATTTGGATCACCTGGATTAAAATTAACACCTTCTTTTATTTTGAATATTGAAATAGGGAAAATTGGTGTCTCGTTTTTTCCAAGTCCAGCATCAATTGATAGCAAATAATTTTTCATAACCATTCTACCTTCTGGTGAAGTATCAGTACCAAAATTTATAGAAGAAAATGGTACTTGAGCGCCTGCTCTTGAATGCATTGTATTTAGATTATGTACAAAAGCTTCCATAGCTTGATAAGTTGCTCTATCTGTTTTTGCTAAAGCTATGTCATAGGTTTTTTCGAAAATTCTTCTAACCTCTTTACTTTCTTTATAAAAATTACTAAATATACCTAAATCAACTTCTATTGAATTCAACATATCTACTTCTTTAGATAACTTGTCCATATTTACAAAACTTATAAAATCAGTAAATTCAAGCAACTCATATAAAGCTTGTTTATATTCTTTTTTGAAAGTTTTTAAAACGCCTGGTGCCATATAAAAATCAAATGCAGGAATACTTTGACCACCGTGCTGATCATTTTGATTTGATTGGATTGCTATGGCAGCTAGAGCTCCATATGAATTAATTGATTGTGGTTCTCTCAAATGTCCATGGCCCGTAGAAAATCCACCTTTAAATAACTTATTTAAATCAATTTGCATACAAGTGGTTGTTCCCATTACAAAGAAATCCATATCGTGAATGTGAATATCTCCCTCATCATGTAATGAGGCAAATTTTGGCTTCATTAAATATGCTTTAGCAAATTCTTTACTTACTGTTGAACCATATTGTAGCATTGTACCCATAGCAGAATTTCCATCTATATTAGCATTTTCTCTTTTAGCATCTTCTTCTTTGGCATTTTTAAGTCCTAATCCCTCTAAAGATTTTAAAAACTTATGCATTTTTTTCTCATCAGAAAACAACTTTCTTGATTGAGCTCTTCTATCTCTATATTCAGAAAATGACTTATAGACATCTTCATAGCCAAGCTTTTGTAGCGTCTCTTCAATCATATCTTGAATATTTTCTATTTTTATTTTTTCTTCCTCTTTATATTCTTTTAAAATTCTTTTAATTACACTTTGATATACTTTTTGAATATCTTTTGTTGTATATCTTTCTTCTTCATCTTCAGCTTTATTAGCACCATCAAAGCCTTTCTTTATTGCAATAGCAACTTTAGCTGTGTCAAAATCAACTTTTTTGCCATTTCTTTTAACTACTTTTAAATTTTCTAATAATTTTTCATTTATTACACTCATCTAACTACTCCCTCTACTTTGAATTACACCCTAATTATAAACTCTATTTTTTAGAATTGTCAAGTAGATTTTTACAAAAAATACGAACATTCAATTAACTGAAAGTTTTTTTAAAAAATAAACTCTTTTAATATCTAGGTTTTTTCTATTTTTAATTTTTTTGTTTTTTTTAAAAAATATGTCAAATACCTATTTTTAACACTTTTCCCTTATTTTATAAGGATTGTTCACATTTTTCTATTCTGTTTATCATTTAAACATTTTGTAAAAAAATCCATATTTTTAACAATTATTATTTTTTTATTTTTAACTTTTTGACATTTTTATTTTTTTGTATTTTTACTATTGTTCGTATTATTTTTGGTCCTCTTAAGTTAATTTTTATAAATTATTCTTATAGTGTATAGTCTATATTATATTTACTTATAATTATTTTAGTGTTTGCTATTTTTAAAGATTAAAAAAAGTAAAAAAATCATGAATATATCTATTTTTTTTAGTTAATAATATTAGTGGGTGATGAAAAATGGGAAAAAAGAAAAATTCTAATAAGAATTTATGCAACAAGAATAATAATTCAAAGTCTAAGAACTCTAGTATGAGTGGTTCTAAATGTAACGATTCAAGTAGTAATAGTAGTTCTAATACTAATGAATTTAATTCATCTAAAAACAGTCTAAATTAAGGCTGTTTTTTCTTTTTTATAAAATTATAATATTATTTTTACTACAACAAAAGAAATAATTATAGCCATAAAATCTGCTAGTAAGCCCACTATTAGAGAATATTTAATTTTTTTAATACCAACCGCTGAAAAGTATAGACTAATTATATAAATAGTAGTATCTGTACTTCCTTGAAGAACTGAAGCAACATTACCAATAAAACTATCTGGACCTTTAGTTTTTAAGATATTATCCAAGATAATTAAAGAAGATGAACCTGATAACGGACGCATTATAGCTAAAGGAATTAATTCTTTAGGATACCCAAACAAATAAGGCGATATTAACCTAGATAAATCATTAATAATATTACTTTTTAAAATTACATTTATACATATTGTCATAGCAAACATAGTTGGAAAAATATTGAAAGCTAATGATAAACCTTCTTTAACACCTTCTAAAAATTCATCATAAATAGAGACATTTTTAATAACACCATAAAAGATTATAGTAAGTACTATTAAGGGTATAATAATATTAGCCATACTTACCACTCCAAATATGATAAAATATTCTATCAAAAATTAGAGCTAAAAAACAAGATAAGATAGTTGTTATAATGCTTGCTGGTACTATTATTGTAGGAGTTGTTGAACCGGCTAGGATCCGCATACTAATTACTGTTGTCGGAATTATAGTAACAGATGCTGTATTTATAACAAGAAAAGTTATCATACTTCTACTAGCAGTATCTTTTTTATCATTTTCTTGTTGCATACTTTCCATAGCTTTTAATCCAAAAGGAGTTGCCCCACTACCTAGTCCTAGCATATTCATTGCAATATTAGTGGCTATATAACTTATTGAAGAAGTATTTTTTTTTAGTTCTGGAAATAATGGATGAATCACTTTAGAAAGAAAACCTGATATTTTATCAATTAAATTAGAGGCTTCTGCTATTTTCATAACCCCCAACCATAAGCATAATAAAGGAATCATTTTAAAAATCATACTAATAGCATCTTCTCCAGAAGATATTAAACTATTATTTAAAACATCAACATTGCCTGTTAAAAAGCTATAAACTATACCAATTATAATAAAAATACCAAAGATATAATTAATCATGTAAAATTCTCCTTAATCTTATCAAAAAGATAACTCTTTTTCTTAGAATTAGTCTTAGTCTTTCTTTTTAAATAAATATCTTCTTTATAAATCATAACTTTATCTAAATATATTTGATACTCTCCTACTTTAGAATTATTCTTTTTTTTAGAAATTGATAATAATTTTATTTTAGAACTCATATTATTAAGTTCAGCTTCTTTCACTGGTAGTACTACATCTTTTTTTAGATATAATTTACCTTTATACTTATTTTTATCTTTGATATTTAACTTATTTTTATCTTGAAATTTATATAATTTATATTCACTATAGGCTTTTTCATACAATGATTTATGTGTATTCCAATCATCACTATCTTTTAGAGTTACAACTATCAAATCAATATTGTTTTTACTAGCAGTTGAGACTAATGTTCTTCTTGCTTTATCTGTATATCCTGTCTTACCACCAGTTATGTAATCATAATTTAATAATTTATTTTTATTTTTCCAAATATAAGTCTTTTTATTGGTTTGTAATTTGTAGCTTTTAGTTTTTGTAATTTCACGATAATCTTTATTTTCCATAGCATATCTTGTTAATATGGCCATGTCATATGCAGTTGAATAGTTGCCACCATCTTCATTATCTAAGCCACTGGGATTGACAAATTTAGTATTAATCATCCCTAATTCATTGGCCTTTTTATTCATTTGCTCAACAAATTTAGAAACGCTACCAGATGTATATTTAGCAATCATTAATGCTGCATCATTTCCACTTCTTAACATTAAGCCATATAATAAGTCCCTTAAAGTCATTTTTTCACCAATTTCGATATAAACACCTGAGCCATATGCCTTTAAGATAGTATCATCAACAGTAAGTTCTTTATCTAATTTTCCAGATTCTATTGCTATTACAGCTGTCATTATTTTGGTAATAGAGGCAATTAATAAGGGTGTATTATAGTTCTTGCCTTCTAAAATCCTACCTGTTTTCTGCTCTAACAAAATATATTCACTAGCACTACCCACACTTGCATTAGCATTTGATATAAAGATAAAAAATAACATTATACTTACTAATATTTTCTTCATACAATTCACCTATAAAAATAATATGAAAAGATAATAAAATTTAGTCCATATATCAATAATTTAATCTAGAGATAAGGAATGAAAGTATAATTAATGATTTATATATTTTAAATAGAGCTTTTATTTTAGAGAATTTTATGGCATAATATATTTAAGGTAAGGTGAATTATTATGAAAATGGAAGAATTTAATTATTTATCAGCAAATGGAAAAACTAATATTCATGCTGTTAAATGGACAACTGATAAGAAAATTTTAGGGGTAATACAAGTAGCACACGGAGTAACAGAATATATACTAAGATATAAGGAATTTGCTGAATTTTTTACTAGCTTGGGATTTATCGTTGTAGGTAACGATCATTTAGGTCATGGAAAATCATTAATAGATAATAGTGAGAAAATGTATTGTGGTCCAACAGGAAGTTGGAAGTATATTGTTGAAGATATTCATACACTTACCCAAAAGACAAAAGAAGAATATCCTAATGTACCTTATATACTGTTAGGATTTTCACTTGGTTCTTTTGCCGTTAGAGATTATTTACAAAAATATCATAAAGAAATTGATGGAACTATTTTAATTGGAACAGGATATAATAATCCTTTAATTTTGAAATTACTTTTAAAATTAGTTAATAATGAAGCCAAAAAAAATAATGAAAAACAATCAACTCCTTTAATACATAAATTAACATTTGAAACATATAATCAAAAATTTAAACCTAATAGGACTGAATATGACTGGCTATGTGCTAATAATATCGAATTGGATAAGTATATAAATGATCCAAATAGAGGAAATGATTTCTCAATTGGATTATTTAGAGAATTACTTTGTAGTATGATTTCTACTTGTAATAAATCTTTAATAAATAATATTGAAAAAGATATTCCTGTTTTACTGATTTCTGGTGGTAGTGATCCAGTTGGAAATAATGGATACGGAGTAAAAAAAGTTTATAAATTATATAAAAAAGCTAATATTAGTGATGTTACTTTAAAAATTTATCCTAATTTAAGACATGATATATTAAGAGAAACTAATTCTAAAGACATTATGAAATATATTTATAATTGGATAAAAGAAAAATTTAAACTTCAAGATATATAATTATTTAATAAATTTAAAATGATTTCTAGTTTTGAAAAGCCCAAAAAAGCCTCTATTTTTTTAGGGGCCTTTTTCATGTTTTACAATATAAATAATTTCTATATTTTTTTATTTTTTCATACTATCTACAAAACTATCAAATATTTTAATAGAAGCATCATCCATCATATATTCTGGATGCCACTGTACTCCTAAAACAAAATTTAGATTTGGAATTTCTACAGCTTCTATTATATTATCACTAGAATAAGCTGATACTACTAATTTGTTAAACTCTGTATTTATATAAGATTTATGAATACTATTAACTTTTATAACATCTTCTTTTAAGATATTCTTTAGCTTAGTATTATCTAATATATTAATATCATGAATATATGAATAACTATCTCCATAATGACTATTGTCTTTACATGAACTAGTCATATCAAATTTATTTCTATCTTTAGAATATTTACTACATAGTGCTTGAAATCCTAAGCAAATACAAAGTAGAGGTTTATTTTTGTTAATAGCATATTCAATTACATATTCATCAAAATTATACCAATAGCTACCACCTGGTACTATAAAGCCATCACAAAGTTCTAGAATATAATTTATTTTATTTAATGAAATATTATCTAATTTATCTTCACCCATCTTAGATGTAACATAATAAATATCATTTGGTGGTAATATCTCTATCATAGTAACATCATCATATTTACAAAAAGCCCTTCTAATATCTTCATTTACTTGCATAATTTTTTGATCATCTTTATTATAATACGCCCTACCTACTACACCTATAATTTTCAAGGTAAATCACCCCATTCTTTTTATTAATTTCTTAGTATCACTTTTATCTTTCTTTAAATATTGAGTTAAAAAGTACTCTTTATCTATATTGTTATCAAATATTAAATCAACAAACTCTAAAGCTTTAGGAATATTAATATCAAAACTAAAATCTTCTTGTTCAATATTTTTATAAAATAATTTATCTATCATATCCCAATCTTTAGAATCATCTAGACATGTTAGCATTAATTTGGTATATAAATTAACATAATTTTGCCAAATAACAGGATTTAGTGTTCCATTCCCGGCTCTAAATTCTATAGTTTTATAATGTTCCCAATCAACATCGGAACCATACTTTTTTAAAATATTTTGTTTATCTACTCCATAAAAACTAACAGCTTCATTTTTAAATCTAGAATAACAACTAATAAATTCATCAAAACTTCTAATTACTTTATCATTCTTGTAAAACAAATCTATATGTTTAAATAAATTAGTGCAAGAGCCTGAAAAATTATAAAAACTTCTTCTAGGAGCACTATATTCTCCAAAACAAAATCTTGTAATAATCTCTTCATATATTGTCCAAAGTTTCATAAATCTTGCATAATATTTTAAATTACTAGCAAATATATTTTCGCCAATATGAACATGAGCACCACAATTTTGATTTATTTTTCCTCTATATTTCTTTATAGAATCACAAACATAAGAGATACCATTCCAATCACTCTTAGAATCAACTAAAATATCACTAACGGCTTCTCCTCCATAGATAGAATAGCAAACACCACTTTCATATAGTGTTTCTTCATTTTCAACTTTCCAATTTTTATTTAAAATATTATTTTTAAATCCAGTTTCTATTTCATCCTCAACATAAAGCTTACTAGCCTTAGCAAATTCTATTTCCACGCCAAAAGTAACATCAGATGGCAAATTAATTGTATTACGTTTTTCTAACTCATCATACCACATATTAAATCCCCCTTGATAGAAAAATATTATAGCACTTAATCAGTTTTTGTCAACTACAAGTTTAATATTTTTGCTTTTTTCGACACCTTACAAATCTAGCTCTCTTAACCGGAGGTACTTCTATATTTTTTTGAATTTCTTTTTCAAAAGTAACAGAACCCCCTATTTTAATATCTTTTTTATCTAAAATATCATCTTTAGAAAATAAATATTCATTTTGATTATTATCTTTAATAGAGCCAAAGCTTCCATCATAATCAATTACTTTTCCAAAACCTATTTCTCTTTTCAATACCATATTAATTACCTCCTTACCTTTTTCTTATCTTGTTTTTAGCTAATATATTATTAATTTCTTCTAGAGCTAATTCCTTATTATTAGAATTAGACATAATATATTTCTGAATGTTACCATCTATATCTTTAGTTAAATACCAATCCTCACCTATATAACATTTAACAATTCCATTTGGAACAATATAATCACAATCTTCAAAAGGAATATCTTCTAATACTTGATCAATAATTTGAATACTTGCTATTTTATCAGAAAAATCATCTTGAACACCAGCATCATATTCTTGAACCTTCTTTCGATTAACTAAATATTTAGAACAATTATTAGGTCCTAATTCTATTGGAACTAACTTTTTATTATTACTACTTGCTAATACAATACCGCTATTTTCTACATCAGCATAAAAATAATCATAACCATCTCTACTATCATTAATTTCTAAATTTTCTATTAAGTCTACATATTTATTCATAGCAAAATCAGATGATATAATAACATTAGCAATAGGAAACTTACTATCTTTAGTTCTTTCAATTAACATATCTGCAACTACTTTAATGGCACTAACTATATCATAATCATCATAAGTTGCTAGAACACTATTTCTCAGTTGATTTAAAAAGACCGTGTTACCATTTCTGAATCCACTTACTCGACTAATAAAGTTCATACTATTTTTATCACGCAAACAAATATGAAAACCATTATCATTTTTCAGACAAAAATCAAATAAAGTTGCCCCTGTTCCCCCTATTCTCATACAAGAGCCTGTTCTTTCGCCATAAGTTAAATTAATCATATCAGTAAAATTTCCTAAATTAATATTTATGTTTTTACCATTTATAGATATATCTTCATCAATTGGTGGTACAGTTATGTACTTCCTTTTATACATAATATTAATATAATAAATAGCATTTTCTAGTCTGAGATTTTTAGACATAGAAGCACTATTAGCTGGTGGATTATGTACTAATAGTTTGCTATTTTCCCTACCAAATAATATTTCATATTTATAAGAGCTACTATCATAAACACCAGCAACCTCCATAAGAGTTGTGAATGATGGAATTATATTATAATCCTTAATATACTTTGTTATTCTATCATAATTACTAATAAAACTAGCAACAGTACTACTACTATAATCTAAATCAGCATTCTTTACTATATTAGTGTATATATCTAGACTTCCTATAAACTTATATTTATCTAAATCCTGGAGCAACTGATTATACAAAGTAGAGTTATTAAAAATATTCTCTATCATTTTTTCAACATTAAAAAAACTAGTAACACTAACTAAAGTATCAGCACTAACATTATCTATAATATAGACATATTTGCACTCTTCATCTTTAACAGAAATTTTTAGAAGATCCATATCATATAAATTAGTTAGAATTTCATTAAAGATTTTTAAATAAGGAAAGATAGCATTTTTATTTTGACACCTGCTAGGATCTTTTTTAAAGTTAATTATTTCACGTAAAACTTCCTCATTCTTTATAAGATCTAGAGCTTGACTTGATAATCTATCTTTATTACACTTGGATATAAGAGTTAGAATATCATTAGTAGATGTAGTTGTAATAACTTTATTGGTTATAAATTTTTTATCATATTTTTGAGTAAGATTTAGCTCTTTTTTTAAATGTTTTTGTCTTTCTCTTACATATTCATTTCTCTTTAACATTATATATTTATTAGTAATATCATGTAAAATATTTTTATTTTTTCCTTCTAAAATACTATTTAAAAAGTCTTGTCTTGATAAATCTAGAGGCTTTATAAATAAATCTATATCAACATAATTACTTATTTCATTAATTATTTTTATAATATTATCTTTATTTTTGGTTGATATTGCTGCTTCTAGAATACCATATACTGAATAAATATCATGTCTTTTTAATCTAAATTCTCTTTGAAGTATTGAATTAGTAGCATTATTAATATCATTATTATTAAAAATAGATTTATTTCTTTAAATAGTTACATATATTTATAAAAATCTGTCTTGTTTAGTCTTAGAGCATCTTTGATGTTGTTGTTATCTATCATCCATAGTATTTTGTAGCCAAATTTAGAGATAAAACTATTAAGTCTAGACAACTTGACTTTATAATAATTAGCATATTTTTCAATTAATTTATTTGGAATAATAATTGTATCTAAATATTCAGCATGATCTATTATATTTCTTATATACTTGATATTTTTAATATTTACTAAACAATTTATTCTAAGTTGCCTATCTTTAATACTTCTAATAATATTAATTTTAGATAAATCATCTTTTAAAACTCTTATAAAATTTGCTTTAAGATTATCATCATGAAAACTTGTAATAATAGTAGCCCTAATATAGTCATCAGATAATATTTCCAAATACTTACACTTTTCTTCATCACTTATAAAACTTTTGATAATATCAGCTTTTAATTTAGGAGAAGAAATTAATTCTAAACACCTAGATTTTTCTTTATCACTGTCTATTTTTTTTATTACTTCAACTCTTTCTATTTCACTTTTGATACTTAAAAGATATTCTCTCATTAAATCACCTCCTAAAAAAATACATTTTATATATAACACATTCAAGCATAATTTACAATAATCTAAAACTAACTTTACAGACAAATAGCATATTTAATATTATTTATAAATAATATTTTATAGAAGATTATAAGAAGAAAACTAATGTTAAATTAATAGATTTAAGATATATTTATTAAGAAAGTTAGCATTACTTTAGGAGGTAGCATGAAAAATATAGATTTAATTCTTTTATTTGCTATTATAATTATATCACTATTTGGTGTTACTATGATATATTCATCATCTTATGTTTGGGCTGAATACAAATTTAATAATCCTTATAAATTTGTTATTACCCAGAGTATATTTTTAGTAATTGGTTATATTATTATGTATATGATGTTAAAAGTTCCTTATACTAAATATTTAAATAGAGCCAATTTAATATTTTTTAGTTGTATTTTATTATTAGTATTAGTTTTAATTCCAGGAATTGGTTCTGTAAGAAATGGTTCTAGAAGTTGGTTTGGAATAGGCGGATTTGGTATTCAACCTAGTGAGTTTACAAAACTAGGAATGATTATTTTTACATCAAAATATTTAACGCAAAATGAAAAAATATTAAAAAATGTTAAAACAGGAGTATTACCTATTTTAATAGTTTTAATGCTAGTATTTGCTCTTATTATGTTACAACCTGATTTTGGAACGGGAGTAATAATTGTTGTAACTATAGTAGGATTATTATTTATAAGTGGTGTTAATATGTCATTTTTTATAAAAATGGGATTACTTGGTTTAGTTGGTATAGTTTTGTTGATAATAGTGGCACCTTATAGATTAAAAAGAATAGTATCTTTTTTAAATCCCTGGACCGATCCACTTGGTAGTGGTTTTCAAATAATTCAGAGCCTGTATGCAATAGGACCAGCTGGTTTAATGGGAGTTGGTTTTAAAAATAGTATTCAAAAGCATTTTTATCTACCAGAGCCACAGACCGATTTTATCTTTTCTATAATTAGTGAAGAATTTGGTTTTTTAGGTATTTTAATAGTAGCCTCTTTATTTATAATTATTATTTATAGAGGTTTTAGAATAAGTAAACATTGTGAAAATAAATTTGGAAAATATTTGGCTTTTGGAATTACTTTTGGATTAGCATTTCAAACTTTACTTAATTTAATGGTGGTTGTAGGATTAATTCCTGTAACAGGTGTTACTCTTCCGTTTCTGTCTTATGGAGGAAGTAGTCTTCTAATAACTATGTTATCAATGAGTATTCTTTTAAATATTAGTAAGTATAATTATGATTAGATTATACTTACTAATTTTTTAGCTAAAAAAGTAAAAAACATAATTAAAGTATATCTTACCTTAATCATGTTTTATATTTCTTACCTTTCTTTTAGAGGCTTTTTTATTATTAAGACTAGCCTTTTCTAGTAATTCATCTAGGCTATATTCATTCAAAAATGCTCTATCACTACTTCTTGTAATATAGCCATCATAACATACAAGATCTTTATTTCCACCACTTTCTAAATAATCATTAATTATTTTTTTCAAATAAGGATTATTAGTATCCATTCCATATATCATAGGAACACTTCTATCTCTTGCAAACTCTCTAGCAAACATATAAGCTCTTATACCAGCGTAATAATCACTACCTCTTTCAATTATCTTATACATAACACTATCTAAAATACCATTATAACATTTTTGTTCAAGCTTATATCTATTGATAATTCTTGTTATTTTATCTATATCATAATCAGAAATTATAAAATTATCACATTTTAATACCTCTAATAGTTTTTCTAAGTTAATAGAATTAAAACTTAGTTTTTGACCATACTTATCTTCTAGAACTATATTACTAGAATCATTCTTTTCTCTAACTTCACCATTACTAGTTAATTTAAAATCTTTAATACTTGAATTTAAATTAATACTTAATGATTCTGGATATTTTACTTTAGCAAGAAATCCTTTTTCACTTTTAGGAAGAGCTCTTATAAAAGCATTTAAATTATATAGTTTAGGCCAAGCTAGACTTTCTAAAAATTCCATACCATTATATGCTTCTTTATAACCATTACTATCCCCTTTTAATAATTTCCCTTCTAATTTGTTTCTTATATATTCGTTTTTGTAATTTAAAGGACTTTTCTTAGAAGGTGTATCATAGCCATCTAGTTTTCTATCAATTTCATAATCAGGATATCTTAATTCATACCAAACAGCCATTTTATCTATAAAACTTTTTAATTCTTTAGAATAAGAATATTTCCCATATTGTAAACTTTTTAACATTTCTTTATTATACCAACTAATAAATTCTTCAATTCTATCATTTAAAGTAATAATCTTTATTTTTTCATTCATAATAATCTCACCCATTCTAATGTTTTCAGTATTCTTTATTTATATTGTACACACTTTAAAATATCTACTCCAGATACTCTCTTTTCTAACCTTTTAGTTAAAACACTAGTATTTCTTTCGTAGCCACTATCTTTAAATTCACTTTCTACTAATTCTAGTTCTTTAAACAATAATTCATTAATATCATTAATTTTTTCTAAATTACTATTAATAGCACTAGACTTAGCTTTTTCTTCTAATGCTTCAAGAACATCAATACAATATTGTAATTTTTGATTATATGTCTCTATCCAACTAGAAGCTAATTCTCCTCTAGAATTTCCAGATATAAAAAAGGGATTAGAGGCATTATATAATCTATTTAATTTTTCTTCATATTTTTCTATTTCAGTATCTTTAATAGTTGCTTTTTCTTGATGGTTATATAGCTTTAGAGTACTAAAAGTATATCTTTCTGCATCTAATAGTATATTTTCTTTTTTAAAATCATTGTTTTTAAAGTCAACCAAATTATACTTATGACCATCTAAAATTAAGCTTGCTTCTAAATTACCATAGTTTTTAATATCTCTTTTTATAAAAGTATCATCAATATTTTGGATAACTCTTAATATCTTATTATAAATATTATATATAACTACTTTTCTATAAATATCCAAATTACTAATAGCAATATAATCTTCTTTACTTAAAAGCTCTTTAACAGCAGATACTTCTAAGTTGACTAGTGATTCTAAATATTCATAAATACTAGGTAGTAACACTCTTCTATATTCTCCTAATTTATTATTAATATACTCTTCTACTTCTTTATCCCTATAATCTACTTCATTCATAATTATCTCCCCCGTATATAGATTGTACCATAAATTTATCTTTTTGGGCTGATTTTTGTCATAATTAGACATTAATAGTCAAGGAAAATTAAAAATTTAGCATTATTATTTCTGGTTTAAAAATAAGTAAAATACCCATAATAAGCATTATTATGCCACCAATTAAATTTACATATTTATTATATTTAGTACTAATACCAAATACTTTTGATGATTTTATGGCTATTAGTAAGATAATAATATCATCTATTAAATAAAATAATATATATATAAGAAGATAGCCTATTTTTTCTAAAGCATATATTTTATTTATAGATAAGATTTCTAAAAATATAGTAGGAAAGCCTAAGGAACAAGCTAACTCTATTAAATTAACAGAGACTGCTAGTAAAAAGGTTCCACTTAAGATAAATAAAAGGCTGTTACTTTTTAAAATATTTTTTATTTTGTTAACAATACCTCTTTGGGCTTTTTTATTAGTAACATGACATCCAGTATCTTTTCTGGTTTTGTAGTAAGTATATAAATTATATATTCCTAATATTATAGCAAATATAGCAATTAGATCTCTAAGATAGAGAACTGTTCCTAAGTCTAGAACAAAGCCCATTCCAAGCATAGATAGAAAGTAAACAATTCCTGATGTTATAATAAATGTTAGACCTACTAATAACATTTTCTTTTTATCTTTAATTGATAAACACATATTTATAAGTAATAGTAATATCCACATAGCACAGGGATTAAAACCATCTATAAAGCCTAGAATAATTGCTATTAGTCCTATACTAGCTCCTTTCCCATTAATACGTCCCATAAGAGGAATATCATAAGTATTAGAACTTTTTTTTGTCTTTAAATAACTATTAATAATATTTTCAAATCTAGTATTGTATTTTTCTGTATAACCTAAAATATACTTATCTCCAATTACTGTAAAAGGAACACCTAAATTACTTTCATTAACTTCATTTTTTACTTTAGTCATAATATTATAGTTTTTAGTATTAGCTGTAACCTCATATCTATAGACTTTTATTTTACCATTGTATTTTCTTTTTAATTCTTTTAAATATGCTTCTTCTTTTTTACAATGAGGACAAGTAGCACTATAGAATAGATAGATATTTATAGTATTATCATCACTTATATCATAATATTTACCAACTATATCTTTATATTCTTTTTGTTTAGCATAACCATTTAAAGGAATTAATAAAATAAATATTAATAATATTTTAAATAATTTCTTCATCTGTAACACCTCTTAATACTTCTAATATTTCATCTTTACTTTTTTCCCCAATAATTCTTGTTATTTCCTTTTTATTTTTCTCTATTATAACTACAGGTAATATATCACCAACATTATAATTTTCACTTTCTATATCTAAATCATAGTCATAATCTATATATTCTATATTGGGATATATTTTTTCTATCTCTTGCCATATTCTTTTAGAAATAAGACATCCTGGACACCACATAGCATTTATTCTAATTATTTTCATTTGTAACACTCCTTAATATTTTTATAAATTCAATTAATTCTTTTTTGGTAGTAAGATAAGATATACTAATACGAATTGAGTTAGTAGCTCTAGATATATCATTAGTAATAGCTAAGACAGAATTTGATGGACTATTAGTGTTAGAACAAGCTGATTTTCTAGAAACATATATACCCTGTTTGTATAGTTTTTTTACAACTACGTTAGCATTTTTAACACTAAAATTAATTATATTAGCTACTGAACTAGTAGGCATATTTATCTTAATATTGGGGATATTTTTTAATTCAGAAATTAAATATTTGTTTAGTGAAAGTACATAATTATATCTTTTTTCCTGATTTTTTAGAGCTATTTTTAAAGCTGTAGCAAAAGCTACTATACTTGCTGTTGGTGGAGTTCCACTTCTATATATGGTAGTAGATTTGCCACCGTGAATTAGAGGCGTTAATTTGGTACTATTAAAATTAATAGCAGCACCTATTCCATTTAAACCATAAAATTTATGAGGAGCAAAAGTTAGAAAATCTACCCCAGTATAATCAAGAGAAACTTTACCTATAGCTTGGGTTGCATCAACATGAAATAAAATATTTTTATCTTTTTTTAATAACTTACTTATATCATTTATTGGTTGAATAGCACCAATTTCTCCATCAACTGCTGTAATACTTACTAAAATAGTGTTATCCTGAATAGTGTTTTCTAATTTTTCTAAATCTATTACTCCATTCTTGTTTAGAGGAATAACATCGACTTCATAACCTAATGTAGCTAAATAATTGCAAGGAGCTATAACAGAAGAATGAGAATTAGAAGATATAATTATATGACCTTTATTTTTTAGGTGACGTGACGCTACTCCTTTTATTATAAAATTGTTAGCTTCACTACTACCACTAGTATAAATAACACAACTAGGTTCACAATTAAAATAAGAAGATATTTCTCTACTAGCTTTATCTATAAGTTTTTTAGCATAAATACCACTATCATGTAAACTATTGGCATTGCCGTAGCAAGATAAAGTTACCTCATCAAATTTAGCTAAAACTCTTTTATCTACTGGAGTATTAGCAGCATAATCTAAATATATCATATTATAATGACCTCCACTCTATTTATAATTATAAACATATTTATAATTATTATAAATAACTGTATGGTTGAATTAACTAAAGAAGAAGTTGAGTACTTAAAAAAACACTATATTTTTATTATAATATAATGTTTTTAATGTAATTTTTTGCCCTTTTTATCACTTAAAAGATACTTTCTAAATCTTCCGTTGTCAATATTTTCGTAATTTAATTTTCTAGCAATAGCTGCAGTTTGAGCGTTAGCACTAGCATCTTCTATAAAAATTCCTTGTACACTACTATCTTTGGCTATTTCTTTTTCTAATAATTCAATAAACTTAGTACCATAACCTTTACCGCGGTACTCTTCTTCTATTGAAACGTATTGAATATCAATAAAGTCTTCAGCTCTTTTTGATAAATTTGCTCTTCCTACAACTTCACCATTTTTAAGTAAATAATACTCAAAGGCAGGATTTTTAACTAAAAAATAATATTCTTGATCGGATAATGAACCTTGTTCTATAGGTTTTTCTCCAAAGAATAAACAACTTCTCAAATAACCTCGTTTCCAATCTAAATTATTTTTTTTACAAATCATATAATCTAATTTTTGAGCAATTTCTTTAGTTGGTTTTATTAATTTAACATCTTCCATTCTAACACCACCTATTATAATTTTAGCCTTAAATATTAAAATTGTAAATGTTTTTATTGTTTTAAATTTCTATATTTTACTAGCTAATTCATCCCACTCTAGAGTTTTATTTTCTATATCTTCATTTATACTATCTATTTCAGAAGTGATACTTTTAGCTTTAACTCCATCCATATAAATTTCTTTTTTTAAAAGTTCCTGCTCTAAAAATTTAACCCTATTTTCTAGTTTTTCTATCTCTGTTTCTAACTTTTTAATTTTATTATTAACACTTTTATCTTTCTTAACAACTTTTTTGAGATTTTTTTCTTTTTTAATAGAAGAATTAAGATTAGGTGTTTGATTAGTTTGAGGATTTCTTTTTTCTAAATAATCAAGATAGCCATTATAAATAGTACCTATTTCATTTTCTAGTGCTAGAACCTTATTACAAACATTTTTGATGAGATATCTATCATGACTAACAACAATAACACTACCTTTATAGTTTTTTAATAGTTTTTCTATTGTGTCTTTACTAACAATATCTAAATGATTAGTAGGTTCATCCATTATAAGTAAATTAGGCTTTTTACTTAAAATTTTACACAAACTAACTCGAACTTTTTCTCCTCCAGATAAATCATTTATCTTTTTAAAAACATCATCACCACTAAAACCAAATGTCCCAAGTAAATTTCTAATTTCATTAGGTTTTAATTCAGGTAAAGTTTTATCTATTTCATCATAAATAGTATTAGTCCATTCTAAATTATCTAATTGTTGAGAAAAGTAACCAATTTCTAATCTATCACCTAATATACATTTACCACTAAGAGGAGGAATAGTTCCAAGAATTGTTTTAATTAAAGTACTCTTACCTGTTCCATTTTTTCCAATAACTCCAAGTTTATCTCCTCTTTCTAAATTAAAATTAAGGGTACATAGTTTTTTATCATAGCCAACAGCTAAATTTTTTAACTTTAAAATATCTTTATAACTATTAATATTTGGATCAAAATTAATTTTAAAGGTTCTATCAGATACTTTTTTTGGTTCTTCTATTATATTCATTCTCTCAATTTGTTTTAATTTAGATAGTGCCATACGAGCTTTAGTTGGTTTATATTTAAATCTATCTACAATACTTTGAAGTCTTTTTATTTCTTTTTGTTGTTCATTATAATCTTTTTTAGCTTTTATATATTCTTCGTTATATTGTTTTAGAAAATAACTATAATTACCACTATATCTTTTTAAAACACCATATTCTATATTATAAATAATATTACATACATTATCTAGTAACATTCTATCATGACTTACTATTATTATACTTTTTTTATAATTATTTAAATAGTTTTCTAACCATTCTATACTAGTCATATCTAAGTGATTAGTAGGTTCATCTAAAATTAATAAGTCTGGTTTTGAAAGAAGTATTTTAATAAGAGATAATTTGGTTAATTGTCCACCGGAAAATTCTTTTAAATATTTGTCTTTATCTTCACTTCTAAAACCAAATTTTGAAAGAGCATTTTCATACTCTCCTATATATTTGTAACCTCCTAAATAAGAATATTTGAGTAATAAATCGTTATACTTTAAAAGATCAGATTCTTGATAGTTTTCTTCCATATTTTTTTCAAGTTTTCTAAGATTTTTTTCTATATTAACTAAATTACTATAAGCGCTTTTTATATAATCAATCATTTTTATATTTAAGCTACTATCAATATTCTGGCTAGCATAGCCTATCTTGAAATCGTTAGTTTTATCTACTCTAACCTTATCATAGCCATCATTTAATTCTAACTTACCAATGATAGCCTTTAACAAAGTACTCTTTCCACTACCATTTCTACCAATAATTCCAATTTTTTCGTTATCTTTTACACAAAAATTAATATTTTCTAATATAGTATTACCATCAATTGTAATACTGCCATTTTCTATTTTATAATACATAATAACCTCTACACTTTTATCTTTAATTATAATATTTTATAATGAATTATATTTAAAATGTTTATTCATCAAGTGATATTATACCAAACTCTTATTGTTTTTACAAATTAATCTTTGCTTGCATTTTACACTAATTAGCATAATAATTGTTAAAGTTGCTACTATGTTACTAATTTTTTCTACTAAGGTGCTGGTATGTACTAAAGTATAGGAACCATTTCTTTTGATTTTGGCTTTTAATAAACCATTATTACCACAATATAAAGAGATTTCTCTACCCTTATTATCTCGTAAATGATATCCTAAATAATATGTTCTAGGTAATTCTATCTTTATTTTTTTATCTAGATTAGATACTTTGAACTTCATACTTGGAAATTTATTTTCAGTAATTTTTATTTTTACTTTTTTGTTAGAAGAATATATTTTTTCATCTCTATTATAATTGTAGGAATATAAATCTTCTTTAGGATTATATGGTAGATACTCTTTTTGAAATCCTAAAGCAAGAACGTTTTGGATAACTAAACTTTCACTATACTTAAAATTGCTATAGTAATTGATAGAATTAAATCCACTATAAATTAAGATAATTATTATTAAAAGATAAAGAATATACTCTACTTTTTTACTAATTTTAGTACTATCTAAATAAGTTATACATAATGGAGCATATAAAGAGACTAACATCCCTAAAAATACTAATAATCTCCAAGAAAATTGAAGCATTAAAAATATACTAGGCATATATTTCCATAATGTTTTTGAGGTTAAGAGTATAATAGTTAAAATACTTAATAATATTAAAATAGAGCTATTTTTTTGATACTTAACTTTTTTACTAAAACATAACAAAAGAGTTAGAATAGTCATAATAATAGTAATAATATTAAAATTAAAACAAACATCATCAATATTTTCTTTTATAAATAAAGATTTTAAGGTAAGAGTTCTATTTATTAAAAAGTTTCTATTAGTAAAACTACTATCTAAAAATACTCCATAAATATTTAGAGCCTTATATTCTATTACTTTAACTAAAAATGGACTTACTAGTGCCGTAACAATTATTGTACTTATAAATAAGGCTTTTATTTTATCTTTTTTTAAAAAATCATTATTTGCATAGGTGGCTTATTCTTTTGTATCAAATAAATCTCTATATT